>Ga0209541_10000444_pt1 | contig 80799 bp, 94 predicted proteins | sample RifCSPlowO2_01_FD_184027 | JGI IMG/M metagenome (GOLD analysis project Ga0209541, IMG submission 184027) | Groundwater microbial communities from Rifle, Colorado - Rifle CSP2_plank lowO2_0.1 (SPAdes) (version 2) | ecosystem: Environmental > Aquatic > Deep subsurface > Groundwater | place...
AAATTCCTAAAAAGATTAAAACTAGCAAAGGAAGCATATAGTTGAAGAACATATTGTAGGAGAAGAATCCGAAGATTAGTCCGGGGTTTTCTGAATATTTTAAATAAAACAGATGGGGGATTAGAGTTACATTTTTATGTTGGAAAACTATTTTTGTAAAAAAATCTATACAGATAAGACCCAAGATTAAAAGTAAGAGTTTACTTTTTGTTTTCATACATAGAAGAAGAAAAGTTGGTTTAAATAGGTTTCTTAAGCCTGTAGTCTTTGCTGCGCCTGTGCTTTCTTTTTCTTTCTTCTTCTCCAGAAAAAGAATCCTATTACTAAAACAATAATGATTGCTACATAAATCACAGGGTTGCCATCTTTTACTAAGCCTAGTTGTTTTGCTTCTTCTTGATCATACACTTTGAGAGGTACTCTTACAGAATCTCTGTACTCTTCATTATTGGCATCTTTGTAACTTAGTTGTACAAGCACTGCAGCATCTTTGGATTGTGGATATAGATTCAAATCAATGGTTTGAAAATCATCAATATCTAAGTCACCTATATAGATGTTTGCAGGAGAAAGCAGATTTGTGTTTATAGTTTCTATGGAAACAGTTAATACTTTCACTTTAATTAATCCTGTGTTGACAATCTTTAATCGTGTTTCTCCTTTTTGCCCTAGTAAGAGTAATGAAGTATCTTCGTTAATCTCTAATGAAGGAACACTTCCAATTTTAAGTGCAATCACATTTGAGGTTTCATAATCATTGCCGAATTCATCAAAATACTCTATCTTCATAGGAATTTTGTAAATACCTGCTGGAGCTTCGGGAAGTGCAGTCAGCATAAAAATAAGTTTCTGTGTTCTTCCAGGAAGGATCTGTGAAAGAGTTTGCTCATCACTTTGCTGGATAGGGGCAAAGGCTGTACTTGCTAAGTCTAAAGAAATTTTTACACTTTTTAACTTAAAATCGGCTTCATTTTTTAGAGTAATTTCAACATCTGCTCTTTGACCTGGAGCAATTTGCTCGGGATTTGTTATCACGGATGTTAATGAAAGGGTTGGTGTAAGACTTCTTACTTGGATAGGAACGAAGATACTTGCATCATCTCCCTCTTGTTTAATCGTAAGTTCAATTTTATCAAAGCCTGCTTGCGCTGTATCATCAGCTTTTAATAACCAGGATAACGTAGCTTGTTCTCCTGCATCTATCTCTGAAATTTTAATCTCTCGATCTGTCTCAAGAGTGAAATCTGCTGGAGCGTGTAAAACAAATCTTAAATCTGTTGCTGCTGTTGACCCTGTGTTTGTTGCTTCAAAGATTACACTAATCAGATTTCCTGGAGTAACGGTTTCAGGGCTCATGCTTACTAAGTGCACATTAATACTGTTTGCTGTAACTGCTGGAAGAAGTAATATTGTGAGAATAACTATCATCCACTTTGAGAATAATTTATTTTTCATTGGCAACTCCTTGTAATTTTACCCTTTTGAAATGAGTACATTATTTATATGCCTTTCCTATCCAACCATAAAGTATATATAGAAGGTATACTTTAGGTATACTTTAGGTATATTTATGGTTACAACAGTAAAACTTCATAGAAACACAAAGGAAGCCTTAGACTTTTTAAAGGTTGATGGCGAAAGTTATGATGGTGCTCTTAAAAGAATTCTAAGTCCCTTAAAGGACAAAGAAAAAAAGAAACAATTGATAGAAAGCTATAAACAGATGGGAAAAGAAGAATTGGAGATACTTCATGAGTGGGAATCTACATCAGGAGAAATTGATGATTAAAAGGGGAGAGCTATGGCTCGTCAACTTAGATCCCACTATAGGTCATGAAATTAAAAAATCAAGACCGGCGCTTATTATTCAGAATGATCTTGGAAATTTATACAGCCCTCTTACTATTCTTGCCCCATAACTTCTCAATATACTAATAAAATTTCTCCGATTGAGGTTTTCTTTCCAAAACAAGGAGGATTAGAAAAAGATTCGAAAGCCCTTCTTAATCAGATTAGGGCTGTTGACAAGAAAAGGCTTGTAAAAAAACTAGTAAGCATTTCAAAGGAGAAGATGCAAGAAGTTGATGAAGCATTGAAGATTAGTCTTGGTCTTAAAGAACTATAATCTCTATATCTTTAAATACTAGTTTTTTTATGGAAAATTTATGGAATTTAGCGTCATTATATTACGATTTATCTTGACCTTTCTTTTAGCAAGTTTATTTGGACTTGAAAGACAAAGATCTCATAAGCCTACAGGCTTTGGAACATTTATCTTTGTTGCTTTAGGTGCTTGCGGATTGAGTATTGTTGCGGTGATTGCTGAACCTCAGAATCCTGTTCCTTTATTGTCTGCTATCGTTACAGGCATTGGTTTTTTAGGGGCAGGTGCTTTAATTAAAACAAGCGATAAAGTCTTTGGATTTACAACTGCTGTGAGTATTTGGATTTTCGCTATTTTTGGCTTAGTTATTGGGATAGGACAGTATCTTGTGGGGCTCCTTATGTACGCCTTTGTATGGGTGGTGATTCTGTTTGATAAATACTTTGAGAAGAGAGGCATTGGTTCGTATCAGAAACGATTAGTGTTACACACGAATAAAATTGTGAGTGAGAAAGACATTAGAGACATCATAGATAATAATACAAAGAAACATAAATTGATGAATATTGAGATTGATAAAAAGAATAATAAGTTGATTATTACTTATATCATTGAAGGTGTTAGTGATGATTTAAATAGGATTCCTCAGAAACTGTATGAACAACCCTGGTTTGGTTCGTGTAAGATTGAGTAAGTCATACTCATCTTTTAAACCGACCTTGCTTTAAATCTTCTAAACTTCTTATGGCTTGGTTTACTTCGTGAAATTGTTTTATATTCTTTATTTCTTTATGCCTAAAACAATCAATCGTATGGTCATTTACTAATCCAGCAGCTTGTATAAATGCATAACAAATGGTTGATCCTGTAAATTTCCACCCTCTTTTCTTCAGATCATTGCTTAAATCATCTGATAAAGCAGTCTTTGCTGGAATCTCTTTTAGAGAAGTGAAGTTGTTTTGAATTGGTTTTTCCACAAACTTCCAGAGATAGTTGCTAAAAGACCCGTACTCTTTTTGGAGTTCGAGAAATTTTTGTGCATTAGTAATAGTGCCTTGAATTTTGAGCTTGTTTCTAATAATATTGGAATCATTTAGTAATCTTTGAATATCTGTTTCTTTGTAGTTAGCTATTTTCTTTGAGTTAAAGTTATGGAATGCTTTCTGAAAGCCTTTTCTTTTTTTAAGAATGATTTCCCAGCTTAAACCAGCTTGAAAGGTGTCTAAGAGAATATACTCGAAAAGTTTTTTGTCGTCATAGCAAGGAACGCCCCACTCTTCATCATGATACTTAAGCATAAGTTCAGTATTTCCTGGCCAAGTGCATCTTTTCATTTTTCATACACCTTACTTCGATGCCCTATTTTTACAATAAAGATTGTGGGATATTTGATAATAAGCAATACTCTATAGTCTCCTACTCTTAAAGAACAAAGATCACTTTCTACAAGTTTTTTAATGTATCTTTCGGGATTTTCTGTAATCTCTCGAATCTTTTTCAAAATTCTTACTGCCTGAGTTTTTTCAATAGCATCAAGGTTCTTCTTTACAATTTCAGAGAACTCAACTTCATAAACCATATTCTTTTTCTATCTCTTTCAAATTGATGGTTTTTCCTTTCTTTATCTCAGCAATGCTTTTTTGAATGTCTATTATGGCCTCTTGTGTTAAACGTGATTCGATTTTTTCCCTCACAAGATTCCTAATAAACTCTGATTTAGAAGGATAATTATGTTTTTTAATAAATCTGTCGAGTTCAGAAGCTTCTTCTTGCCCTAGTTTTATAGTTATGGTTTTCATGGTAATCTCTGAGGATTACTTCTATTTAAAGATTATTATTCTTCCCCAGCATTAATCGAAACCTTAATATAGTAAAAAAATCAGATTTAGTTGCATGAAGAAAAAAGAGAATAAGCTTAGCGAAAGCGAGAAGATTGCTTTTGACTTCGCAACTCTGGTGTATAAAAAATTTCAAGGTATTATTAAAAGTGTAGTTCTTTTTGGAAGTGTTGCTAAGGAGCAAGTTGGAAAGAAGAGTGATATTGATATCATGATTCTTATTGATGATTGCACCATTCAGTGGGATCAGGAATTGATTGCATGGTATCGAGAAGAATTAGGAAAATTACTTGATGCTCAAAAGTATAAACATAGAATCCATTTGAATACGGTTACGTTGACTACTTTTTGGGATGAAATTAAGGCTGGAGAGCCTGTCATGATCAATGTTTTGAGATATGGAAAGCCTTTAGTTGATATTGGTGGGTATTTTGAGCCTTTGAAAGCTTTGTTAGCAAAAGGAAGAATACGACCTACTCCGGAAGCGGTTTTAACAAATTTACAGAGAGCCCCTTTACATATTTCTAAAGCTAAATTTGGTATTGTGGGTTCGATTGAAGGATTGTATTGGGCTATGGTAGATAGTGCTCATGCAGCTTTAATGGCAGCTAACCAAGTACCTCCTAGTCCTGAGCATATAGGATTATTATTGAATGAGATTTTTGTGAAGCATAGACAGTTAGACAAGAAATATGTCAGAGCGTATGAAGAAATGAGGAAATTAGTAAAGGATATTACTCATGGAGATATTAAACATATTAAAGGCAGTGAAGTTGATAATCATATTAAGATTGTTGAGGATTTTGTGCAGCATATGACCGACATTACTGAACAATTATTAAAGCATGAGAAGATTATTAGAACTGTAGAAAAGAAAAGATAAAAAATTATTTCTTCTTTTTGGCAGCTTTCGCGGCTTCGATTTGTGTGTAGTTGAAGTACAACTGTGCACCAATTTGCATGTTGTCCATTCTTTCCATGATCTTTTTCTTATCAAGCTCGTAGCCAATAACGTTTCCTTTCTTATCTTTTTTATCAACAAGGTATTCAGATGCTCGGATTCTGGTTTGAAGGCTGTCAAACTTACCTTTAGACCCTCGTGCACTAAAGTTCATGGATACTCCAATTCTTTGTGCAAAATCCATTTGAGCAATTTCGTCTGCTGAACCTTGATCATATTCTGGTAAATTGAATAGATCGGCGAAGTAGACTCCCAGAGTATCTGCAGCTTGAGATTTGCTTTTTGTTGCAAGTACATCAGCTTCCATAGCACCAACAACTTTTGCTTTAATAGCTACTTTATGTTTTTCATACAAAGCTGAACCGTTTTGTAATCTCGTTCTGCCCATTTCAAAAGCATATCTGGCAGCTTCTTCAGGACTTACTCGAATGTCTCCGTAGATTGTACTGTATAATGCAGAATCAACATTGCCATCATCATCACTAGCTCCTGTTAATGCTATATTTTGATAAACACTCATTCTTTCAGAAGCAGTTGTAGCTCTATCTACTCCTCGTTGCATGTGGAATAAACTTCCAGCAGTTTCAAGGATTTTTTCTAAACTTTCAACTTCAGGATTGATTTTTGGTGTTGCCATTTTGTCTTCCTCTTTGGTTTTTTACTTATTATTTGTTACTATTGTGTAGTAAAACTAGTATATAAACTTTGTGTTTTGCCTCTAGATGCCTTGTAAAGGTCAAATCTGAGGTTTACAATATCTGTTGAAGCATTTCTTCCAATCGAGCTAGTGCTTATTCAAATTTAGACATTTCAGAAAGGATATAAAGAGAATTTATAAATTTTTGTTTTGATACTATTTACTGATGATAATTATTATAATTCAAACTCTGTGTCTAAAATGAGCCTTTTTTCAGCTTCTGCAACTTGTTCTCTTACAGAAGATACAACATCAGGATTTACCGACATAGAATCAATTTTATTTCTGACTAAGAAATCAACCATTTCAGGGTATTCTGAAGGGGCTTGTCCGCAAATTGAGACTTTTACATTATTTTTATGGGCTATCTTAATTAAGTGTTCAATCGCTCTTAATACAGCAATATTTCTTTCATCAAAATAATGCATCTTTCCTAGAATAGAAGAATCTCTATCAACCCCTAAGATTAGTCCAGTTAAATCATTAGAACCAATAGAGAAAAAATCGGCATATTTGCAGAATTTATCAGCTGCAAAAATAATTGAAGGAACCTCTGCCATTAAAGCTATTTTGTAATCAGCATTTCTTACTAAGCCTTGGCTCTCCATTAGAGATAAACAATGCTCTACTTCCTCTGTTGTTCTTACAAACGGAAGCATAGAGTGCACATTCTTCAAGCCTGAATCTCGCACTTGCTTAATAGCTTGGCATTCTAAGAAAAATGCTTCTTTAAACTCTTCAGATACATACCTTGAAACTCCTCTCCAGCCTATTAAAGGGTTTTCTTCTTTAGGCTCATAGTCTTTGCCACCTTCTAAATTTGAGTATTCATTGGTTTTGAAATCTGAGAATCTAACAATAACAGGCTTTGGATTTATGATCGAAGCAACTTTTGAAATGCCTTCTGCTAATTTATTTATATATTCGTGCTGTCTTCCTAACTTAATGAGATGCAAAGGATGCTCTTTAATATGAGAAGCGATTATGAATTCAATTCGCATTAAGCCAATACCATCGAAAGGAAAATCTTTGTATTTTTCCATCTCTTCAGGAATTCCTAAGTTCATGTAAATTTTAGTTTTTGTAATGCTATTACTTGAAGAATGGGCTTTTTCTTGATGCTCAATCTTTACAGCACCTAAGTATATCTTTCCAGAATATGCATCTACAGTAATATCTTGATCATCTTTAAGTATTTGTGTAGCCTTGCCAGTTCCTACGACACAGGGAATTCCTAGTTCCCTGCTTATGATCGCAGCATGACTTGTTGATCCACCTTCATCGGTGACAATCGCTATTGCTCTTTCCATCGCAACTACAAAATCTGGCTTTGTCATTACCGCAACTAAGACATCTCCTTTCTGCACTTTTTGTAAATCTTCAATTTCTCTTACAATTTTTACCTTTCCAGAGGAGATTCCAGGAGAGGCAGATAATCCCGTTAAGATAGCTTCACCTTTAGGAGTTTCAAAGTCTGTTTTTTTCTCCATATCTTTTTCTGTCGTTGTAACAGGTCTCGCTTGAACAATGTAAATGGAAGAATCTTCAATTGCAAATTCCATATCTTGAGCACACCCGTAATGTGCTTCAATCTTTTTAGCCAGAGAAGCTAATTTTATAATTTCCTCATCAGTTAATTTCTGTTGCTTGCTTCTTTCTTCAGATAGAGTTCTTTTGATGGTCCTTCCTAGATTGAAATCTGATTGGAACATCCATTCTTGTTTTCGTAGATTTTTTTGCGTAATGGATAATGCGGTTTTATTGACTACATAATTATCTGGAGTAACTGATCCTGAGACTATAGCTTCTCCTAAGCCAAAACCACCTTCGATGATAATCTCTTCTTTATTATTTGTAACAGGATTAATAGAGAACATAATTCCTGATTTCGTTGAATTGACCATCTTTTGAATTACAACTGCAATATAGACTTTATCATGAGGAAAGTTATTTTTAGTTCTGTAATAAATGGACCTTGCAGTAAATAGCGAAGCCCAGCACTCTTGGACAGCTTTTACAACATTATCTGCTCCTTTTACATTCAATAGAGTAGCATTTTGACCTGCGAAAGAAGCTGTGGGTAAATCTTCTGCAGTTGCGGAACTTCTTACTGCAACAGAAGGAATATCTCTTCCTTGTTTAATAAAATCTAAAGCAGAGTTATTTGCTGCTTTATAGACTTCGATGTCGATAGACATATTCTTATATGAAGTTATGATAGCTTCTTGAATCGGCATAGGCATTCTTGTATCAAGAATTAATTGTTGAATCTCTTCTGAAGTTTTCTGTAACAGTTCTGTATCTTCCATGTCTAAATCCTCTAATTTTTTAAGAATTGATTTTTGGATTTTAGTTTTTTCTACAAATGTTTGATAAGCAAAAGAAGATACAATAAATCCGGGAGGGACAGGCAAACGAATAGAAGCCATCTCCGCTAAATTAGCTCCTTTTCCTCCTGCGATATCCACGTCTTTTTTTGAAAGTTCTTTGAACCAGTAGACTAATTTCATGCTCTTTTTTAGCATTGTTAAGAATTCTAGTTTATAAGGTTTATTGTGATACATGTTTTAAAAAATATCAAAAGGAGTAAAGTAATAAAAAATTTCCACTTCGGCCTGCATATGTTTATAGCCTGCTCTTTGCAGAATATCAGTTAATAGGGGTTTTGCATCTCTAAAAATACCTTCCTCAAAGCACATTTCGACAGTAAGAGCATGTTTCATCTCTGCTAAATGTATTGAATTTAGTACTTCAGGAGATCCATGCCTTGTAAGGTAGGTTTTTACCAATTCTTGATAGGTATCTGTCATGTGTATAGAAAAAAAGCTGTCTTTTTATGTTTTTGCCTTTGATTTCACAAGGATGAGAAAAATTAATTATTTTTTTGCTATTTTCCACATCTCTGCAAAGTGTTTTTTATAAGACTCTGTGATTTGCTTATCTTTAATTCTTATACCTGCCGGTGTGGGTGACATGACTAACAGCACAGTTGTATCTCTGTATATATTTATTGTGGATGGAGTACCATAGGGTAAATATCGAGGATGAGTATGAGGAAACATTGCCATTTTCTTTAATGATTTTCTTCTAGCTTCACCAAATATTATCTTTAGTATGATTCCTTTTGCTGATCTCTCTCTGTGAACTCTTTCAAAAAATAGTCTTGTCGTTGGATTTGCAGTGGGAGTATCGCCGCCGCCGATAACCAAGAATTCATCTCCTTTATTTAATGTTTTTATCATGTCCTTAAATATTGCTTGTATGCCTTTGTATCCTTTAAAAAGTTCCACTTCTGTCTCTTTAACATGTTCCCTAAATTTTAATTCAAGCGTCGGAAGCAGATTAGAAAGCTCTGTCTCATTTTCTTTCAACTCTTTCTTTTTTTCCTCTAGGTAATCCTTAAGCCTATAAGGGTTTACAGATTTGAAATAGTTTACATTATTTTCTTTAAAAGTAGTTACTAAGCCCTTTTGAATCAACTTGTTTAGTAACTCGTATGTCTTTGAACTTGCTACTCTAGCCTTCTTCGTAATTGGACCGACGCTGGAACTTCCTAGATCTATTAAGGCTAGATATACTTTTATTTCGGATTTTGTTAATCCTATTTTTTCTAATAAGTGAGTATTCATACTAATGAACTATAGTAAGAGTATATAATCTTTTCTATATGCCCCCCTTAATGGGGGAATAATATATAAAAATGTGTATTACAGTATATATATCGTGCTGAGTTAAGCAGCATGTGGAGGTAAAAAAGATGACAAAAGTAAGAACGGTGGAAAAAGAAGATAGTTTAGAAGCCATAATTGAACATTGTGGAGATGAAAAGTATATTGTTGCAAGAGTAAGTAAAGATAATGTGGAAAGGTTAGTGTTGGTTTCCTTGCCTTTGGAGTATCACAGCGATATTGTAAGAGCATACAAAAGAAATCTAGATGGAGAAACTTTGCAGATACTTGGTGGAGGCATACTAGAGATTAATCCAGATGAAAAAAAGATTAGAACCTATGGCACGAGTGGCTCATATGGAGCTCCTGACAGGGATCTAGTAGAAGACATTTTAAGAAGAAACTACGAAGGATATACTTTTGATGTTCAAGTAACTTCCTATGTGAGAGGGTAAATGCACAGTAACCGTTTAGCTAATCACCTACTATAAAAAAGTGAAATCTAAAGTTTACAGAGAATAAAAAGTGTCACTAAGCCATTTTTGACTATTTTTCATGAAAATCATGTTTGTCGTCGATAAAACAAAAAGGAGCTAAACGGATACAATGCACCAAGATAAACAAAGTAAAAGTTTAGACAACAGCCTAAATTTCATGAACAAGTTAGAGTGAGTACTAACTGTACAAGGAAAAAATGTGGTAAAATGAGGCATAGCCCTTTACAAGGGTTTGATAGTTTCCTACTATAGCTAGATAAAAAAGAGCTCTCTTTTTATGCTTTTGTCTTTGGTTGTTTCGGCAGAGGGGTAAACATACTTTTTTATATTTTCTCTGCTTTGGCATTTGGGATGAAAGAGGAACTGATTAAAGAGTTACAGAAAAGGATTGTTAAAGATCCTAGGATTATGGAAGCTTTCAAATCTGTGCCTCGAGAGCATTTTGTGTTAAGTTCTCATCGCAATCAAGCCTATGAAGACAGACCTTTGCCTATTTTAAGCGGACAGACTATTTCTCAGCCAAGCACTGTTTTAATGATGACGCAAGCTTTGGAGATTAAGGAAGGGATGAAGATATTAGAAATAGGTTCTGGATCGGGGTATCAAGCTGCTTTATTAGGGAAATTAGTAGGTACTAAAGGGAAAGTTGTAAGTACAGAGATTTTACCGGAACTCGTGCAGTTTGCTCAGAAAAATCTAGATAAAGTAGGTATAAAAAATGTTAGTGTAGTGTTACATGATGGAAGCTCTGGGTATCCAAGTGAGAGATTTTTTGATAGGATTATTGTAACAGCGAGTGCATCTGAAATTCCTGGGCCTTTAGTCAAACAATTAAAAGTCAATGGTGTTATGGTAATACCGGTAGGATCTTTTTATAGCCAAAGCATGTTGCAAGTAAGAAAGACGAAGAATGGTAAGTTAATGACAAAGAATTTAGGTCAGTTTATTTTTGTTCCTTTACAAGGGATGCATGGAAGAAAAGATTTCTAAGCAATTTCTATTGTATATTGACCGGGAAGTCTTGGACAGGCTTTATGCAATGCTTGTCTTACTAAATCAATGTGCTCTTTATTGACGTTAGCTGTAAAGATGGTTTTACCTTTCTTTACTTGAGCTGCTAAGCCCACTGCTTTTCCGAAGGAGTGTGCCATTCCTGTCTGCAGTCTATCTGCATGCGCTCCGGACAACATCTTATTTTCTCTTAAGATATGATGAGGAAAGACATTAATTTGCAAAAAATAGTTATTTCCAAGTTTATCTTGAATCATTCTATTCACAACTAATCTTGCGGATTCAATGGAATTATGTCTTAATTGAATATCTTGTTTAGAAACTAATTTTACTTTGCAAGGAAATTGCTTTTTAGGATCTCCCATTTCATATCTTAGAAGTTTATTTGTAGGAACTGCTTTGATGTATCCTTTTTTCTTGAATTTTGATTTTCTTGTGTATGCTCTAGTTGTCTCGGTGTAGCATTTTCCTTTTCTGAGCGTTGCCATACTAAGAGATGATTAAGGGGCGGTTTATAAAGTTTTTCCTTCTCGGAGCTTCATTCAAAGTTCCCTAATTTAGATTAAGGAGAGGTCTCCTTAACCACGTTTGATATGCAATACAAACGGGGGGTTAAGGGAGGAACCTCTGAATGAGAACGTATTCTGTGAACCTTAAAAAGGTTGTTAAAAAAACCTATAAATTTTTGAAGAACAGCGACGTGCCTAAGCACTGGAGCAAGACTAGGAATGAAAAGTATGATGTACATACAATGATAGTGATTTATGTCTTGTTTTGCTTGGCAGATAAGAGTTATGCAAGATTTGTGAAACAGATAGAACCTAGCATGAAAGAGCTTTTTGGTAGGGAGAATGTACCTGCTCCATCGACGCTGTGGTATGCGTGGAGACGCATTCCACCAAAGTTGTTAAGAGAGGTTATACGAGCCAGTGGGAAAGGTGGGAGAGATAAGGTGGGTGCTTTAGATCCTACACATTTCCAGATTACAAGGCCTAGCGTAGCATATTGTAAGAAAGCCAAGCGTACATTGGAACGTGAACCAAACAGAAAAACAACTATTGTTACAGGAACGAGAAGTTTGAGGATTCTCGACGCTGTTATGCATAAAGATCACCATAGAAATGGGCTTGATGATATCTCCTCTTTGATGAATTCTTGGGTTAAAGGAAAGACTGTTACAGCTGATACTGAATTTGATGCTGAAGAAAGGTTTCATCAGCTTGTTATTGCTGCGGGTGGTAAAGGAGTGTCGCCTTTACGTCATAAAAACATTCCTGTCCATCGTACAAAGGGGTCGCGACGCAAGGAACTCCGACGGAAATGGCCCGGAAGAAGTTATCATAGAAGAGTATTAACAGAGACAGTTAACAGCATGATTAAAAGAGGCATGGGAGAGACATTGCGAGGAACTACCGTCTGGAAACAAGCAAGGCATTTCTATGCGAAATGCTTTGCTCATAATATGCTTATGAGGTGCTCAATGTGAACTTTGAATGGAGCTGAACACCCGAAATCTTAAAATAGTTTAATGTCTTCTTAGTTTTATGGCAGAATGTGGCATTTGTGGGAAAAGGGAAAGCAAAATGCTTGCTGTCGTCGAAGGAATTGTTTTAACGGTTTGTAGTGATTGCAGTCAATATGGAAAAGTAGTTGAGGTAAAGGAAGAACCTAGGATTAAAACTCAAGTAAAAAAATCTTATTCTGAAATTGAAGAGTTTATTGTTAAAGATTACGCAATGAAGATTCAGAAAGCAAGAGAGAGATTACAGTTAACGCAAAAAGAATTAGCACAGAAGATTAATGAGAAGGAATCTTTGATTCATCACGTGGAAAGTGGTAAATTAGAGCCTTCTTTTGATGTTGCAAGGAAAATTGAAAGAATGCTGAAAATTACTTTAATTGAACTTCAAGAAGGAGAAGAGAAGAAAAATACAAATTTTAAGGATAGCTCTCTGACACTTGGCGATTTATTGCCTAAATCTTAAATCGAAAGCTTTTAAAAGCTATAGGCTTTGGAAATTTTATGGAAGTTAAGATTTTAGAGGAAAGTAAAGAACGACTTAAGATTGAAATCATTGGAGAAGATCATACTTTAGGAAATGTGCTTTCTAAGGAACTTTGGAATGATAAGAGTGTTAAGGTATCGGGATATAAAGTAGATCATCCCTTGATGGGAAATCCTATTCTTTTAGTTGAAAGCGACAAAGATGCTAAAAAGGCTCTTTTTGAAGCTGTTGAACGCGTAAAGAAAAGAAATCAACAACTTTTAGAGCTTTCTAAAAAGCTTCATTAGAAACTCTTATAAAGCTAATATTTGCTGTGAGTACAATGGCTTCTTTTACACAACATCTTAAGAAGATCTGGTGGTTTCTATGGAAAGATGATAGTATTTGGAGCTGGATTGTCAATATTATTCTTGCTTTTGTTTTAGTAAAGTTTGTTCTTTATCCTGGTATTGGGTTACTTTTAGGAACTACTCATCCTGTGGTAGCTGTTGTTAGTGGGAGTATGAGTCATGATGCATCTTTTGATAGATGGTGGGAATCTCAAAAAGAGTGGTATACCGAAAGAGATATTAACAAAGAAGATTTTAAAGAATATTCATTTAAGAACGGGTTTAATAAAGGAGATATCATGTTTTTGAAGGGAGCTACCATGGAAAAAGTCAAGATAGGAGATGTTATTGTCTTTGATGGCTCTTTACAAGATCCCATTATCCATAGAGTTGTAAGAAAATACTCTGAGAATGGCATTGGGTATGTACAGACTAAAGGAGATCACAATAGTGATAGTAATGTGGGATTAAGGGAAGACAAAATTACCAAAGACCGAATCATAGGAAGAGCATTTTTCAGAATTCCATGGCTCGGTTGGGTAAAAATAGCAGCTGTCAATTTCATTGATGCTTTACGGGGGTGAAGAGCAATGCACTTTTGTCCAAAATGCGGAACCATTTTATTGCCTAAAGGAACTGAGAAGAAAAATCGATTAAGCTGCAATAACTGCGGGTATCGTTCTCGAGAGAAGAAAAGCGTAATTATTAAAGAGAAAGCTAAGGACCAGAGTAAGATTCAGGTCATGGATAAGAAAATGGAAACTTTACCTCAGGTGAAAATGACCTGTGATAAATGTGGCAATAAGAAAGCCTATTATTGGTTGATGCAGACGAGAGCAGCTGATGAGGCTGAAACTCGGTTTTTTGAATGCACGAAATGCAAACATCGCTGGAGAGATTACAGTTAGAAAGGTATTTATAGTTTCTTTCTTTCTCTCTCTTTATGGAACCCAGTTATTTTGAGAAAGCAATTCATCATTTAGGAAAAGACGATACGTTTGTTGCTTTAAGTGGGATTATTGTAAGTAAAGAAGAGCATTCTTTTATCTTAGATGATGGCAATGGAAGTATTCCTGTGTTATCTGATATTTTAGAGTATGATGAAGGAAGTTATGTGAGGGTTTTTGGGAGAGTCCTTTTTAGTGAAGGGATAAGTGTGCAGGCCGATTTAGTGCAAGATTTACGGACTATTGATAAAAAATTACACAAGAAAGTTTTGAAATTATTAGAATAAAGCTTATAAATAAGGTCTTCTTTTTGTTTTTGGGGGAATAATGAAATTAATACTAGCTGAACCTAAATACTTGAAAGAGAGTGTCATGATTCTTAGTGATTTAGTAACGGATGTTACGTTTAAAGTTGATAAGGATAAAATCCAGTTAGTAGCAATGGATCCTGCTAATGTTGCGATGGTTATCTTTAAGTTGCTAAGTAGTGCATTCTTAGAGTATGAAGTTGACAAAGAGGTTTCTTTAAGTCTTAACTTAGATCAATTGAAACAAGTTTTGAAGAGAGCTAAGCCGTCTGATACAATTCATTTAGTTTTAGATGAAGAGAAAAATAAGCTGAAGATTAGCTTGAAAGGTGAAAGTAATCGAAGCTTCCATTTAAGTTTATTGGCTTTTGAAGAAAAAGAACAGAAAATTCCTAATCTGACTTTTCCTGTGAGGATTGATATGCCCACTTCATTCTTTGATGAGGCTATCGAAGATATGGATGTTGTGAGTGATGCTGTTGTGTTTCAAGCTGAACCTTTGAAATTTCTGATTCAAGCTGTTGGAAATACAAGCGAAGGACATGTTGAAATTCCTCATGGCGAGGGTGTTACCATAACTATGGAAAGCAAAGGAAATGTTAAAGCAAAGTATTCTATCGAGTATTTGAAGAAAATAATTAAGGGAAGTAAATTAAGTGATGATGTGAGTATTTGGTTTGATAAGGACTATCCTTTGAAATTAGAGTATAAAGTTATTGATAAATTAAGTTTTTCTGTTATCTTAGCGCCTAGAGTAAGAGAAGAAAATTAAAATGTAAATCCTGCGAATCCTGAAACAGAATAACCGCCTTGCACTAAATCACTTTCAAAACCTGTCATTTTTGCTTCTATTCCGAGAGACATTCCTGTAGGTAATCTTTTTTCAACTCCTAAACCGAAACTGAAGCTAGGTGCAACATGTCTTTCTGTTACTGTTGAGCTTTCTGCTTCTCCCGAGAATATTCCTGAACTGGACTGAGCATTTGTTTCTGTAACTGCAATATCACTTGCTCCACACCCTAATAAAAGATAAGGACGAACTATAGGATTATTTCCATACATTCTTACTGTAGCTTCCACAGAAGTTATCTTTAATGTTTTATCTTTAGAAGAACTTTCTTGACTTGAAAACCCATGACTTTGAGATGATCTTGTGTTTCCTACAGTACTAAAAGTATTCCCTCCTAAACTGAAACCAACATTTTTATCCTCATAAGCAATTTCCAAAGTTGAAATTCCTGATCCTTGATATTGTGTCGTTGATTGTTCTAGTTGAGGAAGAAAATAGCCTTCTTTAACAGAAGCAGACATTGTTTGTGCAGATGCTTTTGGAGCAAGAGCTGTTGCTAAAATTACCGGCACAGTAAAATTTAGTAATCGTGATTTAAGGCTCATTTTGTTGTAACTAATTAATGATAACTAATATATAAACTTTACTCTTTTCCTCAAAAAATGAATAGAAATCTTTATATAAAGTTTAATGAGTAAAGATGCACATGAATAAAAAGGGGCAGGTGACGGTTTTTGTTATTTTGGGAATTGTTATTATTGGAGTAATAGGTTTATTGTATTATGCAATTAGTAAAAACTATGTGAAAGTTCCTTTTGTTTCTAGTGGTACTGTTTCTGTGCAGGATCATGTGGAAGAGTGTATTACAGAAAAAGGCAATGAAGCTATCGTTTTAATAGGACAACAAGGAGGAGATATTACTCCTTCTTTGTATCAGAATTGGTGTGTCGATTCGGAAAATTGTTACAAAGTAAGCTATCTTTGTTATACTTCAACTCCTTTACAGCCTTGTTTGAACAGACGACCTTTCTTGAAACAACATATGGAGAAAGAAATCAAAACTTATATCGATGCCCATTTACAAGAGTGTGTTGATGTTGATCTTTGGAGAGATAGCGGTTATAGTGTAAGCTCTGGAAGTTATGAGAGTAAAGTCTTTATTGATAATGATGATACTTTAATTACTGTTGATTGGCCTTTAACGGTTACAAAAGGAGAATTTACCCAAACTCAGGATCATTTTTCTCATGAATTTAAAGTTCCTTTAGGGAGAATAAGTGATACCGCGTATGAAGTTGTTGATAGTGAAATTCAAAGTGGAGATTTAATGGTTGTGCCGTATGTTGTTCGTAATCGAGGAAATATTGAGGTTGAGAAACATAGAGTAGGGAATACAAAAGTGTATATCTTAAATACGTTCAAGAATGATTATAAATTTTATTTTGCTGTTGCGGGGTATTCACTTTGAAATTTAATCAAATAAAAGCCGTGTTCATGATTTTTGTAATTATCGGTGCATTCTTTTCTATAGGTACAATATCTGCTAAAGCAGAAGATACAGTGTGTTGTGAAAAAACAACAAGCGGAGACTCTTGTGAATTTACCGATAGAACTAATTGTGATACTGCTTTTGCAATTACTCAAACTACCTGCGAGCAAACAACCTATTGTAAGCCTGGATGTTGTTACAGTGGAGAGACTGGACAGTGTGCAAAGAATACTCCAAAAGCAACGTGTGATGCAGATGGGGGAGAGTGGAAAGCAGTAGCTGATTGCAATCCTGTAGAAGTGCAGCAGTGTCAAGTAGGTTGTTGTAAATTACCTAATGATTGCTCTTTAACGACGCAAACACAGTGCAATAGTTATGTCGGTAGTGGTGGAGATTTACGTTTACAAGATGTTTTTGATGCTAGCATCACAAGTGAAGCTTCGTGTATTGATTCTTGTAGGAGCCAAGAATTAGGATGCTGTGAAAGTACAAGCACCTTTGGACCTATGGCTGATTGTAGCGATAGAGCAAGTTTCAAATCAGGAGTCTTATGTAGCAATCCTCAAATTAGTACCGAGTGTACCAAAGAATTTGTAACGGGATGTGCAAAATATTCTTGGCAAGATCAGGATGCTGTCTATTGGTATGACAGTTGTGGAAATGTAGAGAATATTTTTGGAACAACCTATACTGGCTCTTGGATCTCTAAAGAAGAAAGTTGTAATCCAAATAATCCAAATATTGCAAGTACCTCTTGCGGAAATTGTGATTATACTTTAGGGAGTAAATGCAGCGACGCTGATGCTGCTTTCTTAGGAAGAATCAATGATCTGAGAGTTGAACATATGTGCATTGATTTAGCTTGTTATAACACTGATCAAAGCAACAGAGTTACCTGGATGAATGGACAATCAAGAGATTCTGGCGAGGCTTGGTGCGAGTATGAAGGCATCACTGGCGGAGGAAAAGATTTAGCGGGGTCTAATCAATATTTACGTTATTGTATTAATGGCAGAGAATCTGTTGAAGAGTGCTCTTATGGAGAAACAGGGAGGACAAATGTTTGTATCCAAGGAGAAATTCCTTCTTCTCTCGTTGGAGGTAATGGATTGAGTGGAGCAAGATGTGTACCTAATGATTTTGGATCTTGCATCTCTTGTAATATTGAAGATACAACGGAATGTGGATTAACTTCTGAGCAATATAATAATTTGAATTGTGGGGGGGTTTGTGATTTACTCGATAAAGATGAGCAAAGAGATGATCGATTAGCATGCTGTCAAAAACAACAGTGCAGCCAAAAATGTTGTGACTCAAATATTAATTCATGTTACTGGAACGATGGAGCAAGTTTATGCGCACCGAATGTTCCTCCTGCAATTAATTCTACAGAACAATGTAACATTGGAGCTATAGGGGAGTGTAGTGAAATTTGGGTTGATGAAGGATGGTTTGGAAGATGGAATGCAGAAAAGAATACTGAATGTCATACTGGCGCTTATGCACAACAGATGAATACTTTTTGCAGAAGTTTAGGGGACTGCGGAGCTTATTACAACATTGAAGGTAAACTGGGAGATGGAAATAGCCTAAAATCTGACGGTGGTGGGGCTGTTCTTACTGGCCCTGTTATTGCTGAAGTTGAACATGGTACTCCTGATAGAAATGATGTTCGGGATGCCGAATCTTTCCATATTGCTGAAAGATTTAGCGATGTTAGAGTTGCAAACAAACCTTTACCTTTTAATGGAAGTGTTTATGCTCTTTTGTACGCAAGTAGTTTAAGCTTTGCTCGCGATGTTGCAAGTGTTAATGAGAACGATGATTGGTACAGGGACTTTCGATTTTATGCCACTTCTTTCGGTGTTTATGCCGTGACTACAGTACTTGCACATAATTTAGTTTCTCTTTCTATCACTGGATTGACGGCTCCAGGAGCATTGACCGGAGGATTGATAGGGGGGGCTAATGCAGGACAAGCTGTATCTGCGGCTGGCGGTGGTTTATGGGCAGGCGTGGGGGCTTGGGTACCTATATTATCTTTAGGAGTTGTACTCTTTGGTTTAATTAATCATTTCTTTAACAAAGCAAGTGTTGCAACCGTAACCTATACATTCTCTTGTAGACCTTGGGTTCCTCCTGTAGGCGGAGCAGATTGCGCAAAGTGCGATGACTACACAGCTTGTGATGCATACAAATGTGGAAATTTAGGACAGGCTTGTACTTTAATAAATGAGAATTTCCCTGGAAATCAGACGTGCATATGGCAAGATAGGAATGATGCAGTTCCTCCTGTGATTATTCCTTATCCTTTAGCGCCAAAAACAGCAGTATCTTTTACTTATAGCCCTGTTGGAGGTCAAGGAGCTGGAACTCTAGGGTATGAATTCAAAGATAAGATTCCGGCTTATACTACGTTCCAGATAGGTATTAAAACTAATGAAAGAGCAAGCTGTAAGATTAGTAAACAAGATATTCCTTTTGAGGATATGCAAACTCCTTTTGATAATGGTTTAGTTACTTTAAATCATGTTGTTGATATTCCTTCAAGTCAAGGGAGCGTAGAACCTAATTCCATTTATACTACTGGGGGAGGCATTTACACCTTCTACGTAAAATGTCAGGATGTGAACGGGAACAAGAATAGGAATAGTTATTTCATTAAAGCTACTATGGACGATGCTCCTGATAGGACTCAGCCTGTTATTGAAGAGTTTAGCGTGCCTAGCGGTTCTTACATTCAAGCAGGAACTCAACAGGTAGATGTTATTGCGTATTTGAACGAACCTGCTCCTGCGAATGGAGGATGTAAATACTCTTTGAATAATGTTCCTTATGCTAATATGGAAAATAATCTTACTTGTACCGGAAGATCAACCTATTTGGGAAAATATGCCTGTTCAACGGGATTAACGGGATTGCGGGATGGAGTAGATAATACATTCTATCTCAGATGCAGAGATATGAATAACAACATTAATGATCAGAGCTGGCCTGCAACAGGCTATGTTTTGAAAGGAACTCGAGGTTTGAATATTTCAAGCAAAGGACCTAGTGGAGAAATTTTCGCAAGTACTATTACTTTACAAGCAACTACTATTAATGGAGCTAAGATGGATGGAAGTGCTACTTGTAAATATAGCTTGAGTGATTTCTATGCAACTGATGGATTAGCATTTGCAACTACAGGAACAAACACCCATAGTCAGGATTTAACTTTAGCAAGTGGAAATTACAATGTTAAAATCTGGTGCCAAGATATCGCAGGGAATAGAGATCGAACAACGATTACTTTTACAACAAGTGTCGATACTGCAGGACCTCAACTGAAGAGAGTCTTAGCTGATTCTCAATTCTTAACTGTTATCTTGAATGAAGATACTAAATGTGAATATTCTAATACGGATAGGAACTTTGTTTTCGGTCAGGGAACCAATATGCCTACGGATGATACCAAAGAACATAGAGCAACGTTACAGAAAGGTGTGTATTATGTACAGTGTAAAGATAAATTTAATAACTTAGGCAAATATACAATTTATACATAGAAAGGTTTATATAATAAAATGTTATATTCTATTATAAATTGTTATGGGGGAAAATATGACACAAGCAATTGTTCATTTGGGAGACAGAGAAGATAGAGTGTTAACTATAGTCAAAGGAAAGTATGGTTTTAAGAATAAATCAGAAGCTATGAATTTTGTTATTGATCATTTTGAAGAAAATCATCTTGAGCCAGAATTAAGACCAGAGTATATTAGGAAATTAGCGAAAATTGAAAAAGAAGGGTATGTTGGTCCTTTCCGTTCTATAGAAGAATTAAGGAAAAAGATTGAATCTCGGAAACATGTATGAATACAAAATTAGTAAAAACTTAGAGAGACTTCTTTCGAAACTAGAGAAAAGAGACAAAAAGCTTTATCAAAATCTCGTGAACAAAATGCACGAAATTATTCAAAGCCAGAGTTTTGATCATTACAAAAACCTAAAACATCACCTGAAAGAATACAAAAGAGTTCACATCGGAAGTTTTGTGCTTACCTTTAGGTTCGATAAAGAACAAAATTTTGTTTTATTTCAGGATTTTGACCATCATGACTGTATTTATCTTAAATGATATCACAGCGCATAGAGTAGTGACCTATGTCATGACCCTGTACAAGGTTTCGAGCATAGAAAGGTTTATATTCGGTTTTTTCTTTTAAGGAGTATGGATAAAAGAGGTCAGTTGCAGCTCGTATTTACGTTTCTTTTTATTGCTATTCTTATTGCTTTATTGTTTCTTTTCGGAAGTGATCAAATCAAGAAAATATTTAATTTTGGAAAAGAGGTTGAAGTTGAAAGATTTGCTAGTGATCTTAAGCAACAGATTCTTTTAGTTAATAGTTATAATATGGGAAGTAAGGTCGCTTTAGACAAGATTAGTAAACCAAAAGAGGTTACGGAAGTGTGTTTTTCTAATGGCAAGATTCTTGTAAAAGGAAAAAACACGAAAACTGTTTTAATTTCTGTTTTACAAAGTCAACTAGGGTGTGTACGAACCCTAAAAGATGTAACTGCTGAGAAGAGAATTAGTAGTGAAAGCTTTGTGAGAGTAGCATGAAAGGACAGGGCATTATCTTCAATTGGATCTTCATAACGGTTGTAGGAGTCTTATTCTTGAGTTTTTTTGTGGGATTTGCTGTAAAGTATCAGAGCATTCAGAAAGAGAAAGAGTCTTTTAAATTAGCTACAGGTATTGATACAAGTTTAGCTGGATTACAAAGCTCTAATCTTTTTACAACTTTAACCTATCAGAAGAAATTGAATTTTGATGTTTTTTGTGACAAATTTAACGTAGATAGTTTTAGTGTGCCTTTGCAAGAGAAAATCCTTTTCGCAGAATCTTTGAAAACGGATAAGTTACATGTTTGGGTTAAGGATTTTAATTTTCCCTATAAAGTCAGTCAGTTGTATTTTATTGCTGGAGATACTCAGTTTTATCTTGTTGGGCAAAATTCCTTAGAATTTCCTACGAATTTTCCTGTTCAGACTATAGAACCTTCTCAAGTTCAAGGAAAGAAAGGAAAATTTGTTTACTTTTCAGAGTCTCAAGCACAAGGAAGTAATTATATAATTATCAAAGAGCATACGATTAAGTATCCTGATGGAAGCGAATTACCTTATTTTGGAGATTTAGTCTATGGGGCTATCTTTTCAAGTAAAGCACAATATTCCTGTAATTTGCAAAGAATTTTAGATCAATTACAATCTGTAAACAGTATTTATTTAACAAAAGCACAGTATTTCAGCACTTGGGTAGGATGTTCTTACGATTTAACCTTATTTAGAAGGGTTCCCGAGCTTATTCAAGCTAAAGACTATACTTCTTTAGAAGAAAATCAAAAAAATCTTGGACTTCTGAATGAGAAGTTCTGCAAAGAGGTATTTTGAATGAAAGGGGAAGCGCATATGCATGAAACGATCATTGCAGTTTTCCTGGTTACCATTATGTTACTTTTAGGGATTATTGTTTTTACTCAATGGACGAATAAACAACTAGAGAAAGTAAAGTTTGAGTATAAACAAGAACAGTTTGAGCTTTTGATAGGAAAAATACCTAATATGCCTGAGTTTAGTTGTTCTACTTTAGGGCAGGAAAAAGAGTGCATCGACAGTGCGAAATTACTTGCATTTAAGGAGGTGAATTTGGATTATAATTCAATTTTTGGCTATGTTAACATTACTATTTTCCAGGTTTATCCTATGGTTAGTGGAGAGTGTACTAAAAGTAATCATTTAGCTTGTAACACTTACAATGTTTATTATAAGAAGAAAACTAGCTTAAAGAATAGATTTGTTATCTCTAGCCCTGTGAGTTTGTATAAAGCGGATACGGGAGAGTATAGTGTTGGGAAATTGGTAGTTGAGTGGTATACATGAAAGGACAAATGGAGAGCATGGGACTCGTGCTTATCGTTGTCTTAATTGTATTCCTTTCTTTGTTTGCTTTAGTCTTCTTGAACAAAACTGAGGTAAAACCTAGTTCTGCCTTAAGTGTGAAAGCTGATAACTTAATGAATGCGGTTACGAAAGTAAATATCCAAGGGAAGAGCTTTCAGGAAGGAGTTGTTGAATGTTGTGATGGAAATTGTGATGCTTTTAGTGCTGAAGTAAAGAAGATCTTGGACTCTAGTTTGGAAGAAAACTATCTTTTTAGCATCAATAAAGGAAATAGGATCTGTAAAGAGCTTGGGAATTGTAGGGAAGGGATTGCTTCTAGTGAGTATAGATTAAAAGAGTATGGAGAGCAGTATGAAATACGTGCGCTTTTGTGCTAATCTTGAGAAAATTTTGACTAATTTTTACTCTTCAGTGAGTAATCTTTTGAGCGATTTTTTGGAAAGGGAATTTTTGCTAAAAGTGCTCAGGAAGGCTTGTAGTATCCAAATTTTAAGGAAAAATGCCAAATTTATAGTATGGAGTAGATAAATGTTTATAAAGCATTTGAGAACCTATATTCCTTAGCTATAACGCGTTGGCTTACTTGTGCACAAAGGCGTGTAAGCTTTACAAAACAAAAAACACGGAGGTGTTTTACAGAATGCAAGAAGGATTTGCCCTACGGGCTAAAAAAGCGGTTAAAAGAGTAGCAGCATTCGGTGCTGGTTTAACTATGGTTGGTGCAACCATGAGTGGAGCATTTGCTGCAGGAACTTTAGCGGATTATCCTAGTCCATTTGTAAGTGGAGGACAATTCGTAGATGTTGCTTTAGTTGTTGGTAAAGATGCTAAGAGTGAGGATAACCTTGCTTTAACAGACATTGCCAGTAAATTATCTACTGTTGCAGCTAGTGGATCTAGTTCAAGCAGTAGCAGTAGTACTATAACGGGAGGCATTACAGCAGATATTCCTTTAAGTAAGGCAATAGCATCTACAACTGGGAATGAGTTTGAGACAAGTCTAGATAATGGTGATATTGAAGCTTTGTTTGATGGAACGATTGCGTATAGAAGTGCTGATTATGACGTTTCTGAAATGTTATTGATTAGTGCTGATACAACAACAAACAACACAGTATATCCACAAACAAGCTTAACAAGCAGTGATGATGACTATGAGGATAATGTATTCTTAGAAACAGCAAGAGACGCAATTAAGTATTATTACTCTTTTGATGAGACTATCAACTTGACTTCACCTGGAACTACAAGCGACTACCCATTAGAAATTGACTTCTTGGGTAAACCTTTTAGAATAACAGATGTAGACTTGACGAATGCGAAGATTACAGCAACTATTGGTGATGAGTACTTTATGAAGGTTGACGATACAGTAACAGTCAATGGACACACCGTTACATTGATGAATGTAGGATCAACTTCAAGTATTCAAATCAAGGTTGATGATGAGGTAACTACTGTTTCTTCTGGTTCAACAAAAGACTTTGGTAGTGGGGATACTGCTATCCAAGTGTATAATAAAGAAGTGTTCTATGAAGCAAACGATGTTACTCAAAGATCAGCTACATTAGTTATGGGAGATAATGCAAGACAAACTTTCAAAGACAATGATGACTATTCTGGTTATGAAGACGAGTGGGTTTGGAATATTAACTCTGTTGGTGGAGGAACCACAACTCTCATAAATAACGCTACGGGAATTTATGAAAATGGATTCATCTTGGGTGTTGAGAATGATTTCGTGAAGGATGATAGTTCCGATAATCCTCTAGGGATTGGAGAATGTTATTCCTTACCAAATGACTTTATCAGCATTTGCTTAGACGGATTAAGCGTTGCAGACGATGACTACATGGAATTAGTGCAAGAGTACGTTTCAGGAATAGACCTTACGAAGGCAGGATTTTCAAGTTTAACTTCGGAACCAGCATTATATATCCATGTTAACAAGGATGAAGGTCTTGTTGTTGATCAGAGTGACTTGAACTCGTCCAACGGAACTGCTGCAGATAGAAAGACAGACAAAATCTGGATTTATAGTCTAGGCGGTAACTCAAGAAACCCTTACGTATTTTATGAAGATAGCGCAGGAGACATCCAGTTGGCAGGAAACCTTACAAGTGCTTGGACGCTTACGTATCCAGGAACTCTTTTTGCACACCTTGATTTCGGAGACATCACTGGAACTGATGTGCAATTGTATGCAACTGCAAACAATACGATGAACATTACTGTAAGACCTTATGACCCAACAGATATGACTGGGAACGACGATGACATCAAGAGTCTTTGGAGTTACTCTAGCGGTAAAATTGACTCGCTTGGTGCTACCAGATCATCTGAAGAAGCAGGTGAAGTAATGTGGGTTGGAGTGTCAAAAAACAAGGAAACAACCATCGGTACTAAAGATGAAGACCACAGAACCAAGTTTGGTACTATTGTGAAGGACCAAAAATCTCATGGTGCAAGTGACGAAGTAGTCTTGGAAATCCCATCTGATATCGTATTAGCGGATATCAGTATTACGGGAACAAGAACACCAACCACTGAAGTTTCGTCACCTACAACAGATAGAGAAGCCCCAACCCCAATGTTGGATAGCGAAGTAACCACATCAACAAGATATAACGTTATCACTGTTGGTGGACCATGTGTAAACTCTGTAAGCGCTGAACTTTTAGGATTGGCCGCAAATACCTGTGGAGATGCATCTGGTATTGAGAAAGACACAGCAATTATTGAGCTAAAAGCAAATGGTGCTAAGTGGGCTATGGTAGTCGCTGGATGGGAAGCTGCAGACACAAGAAGAGCAGGTATTGTATTGAAGAACTACCCAAGCTTCTTTGATGCAACAACTGGAACTTCCGTAACTGTGAAAGGAACTGGTATCTCTGTAAGTGGTATTACTGTAGAGTAAACCCTTTTTTCTTTTTTTCTTTTTTTAAACTACGAAAGATTTTTATTCTCTAAGTAATTTCTGAGTTGATGAAAGATTTGAAGGAAAAAGAGAATAGAAAAAGAAGAAAATCCATGCTCTGGGCTTTATTTGTTATTGTTTTAATGGCTGGAAGTAGCATAGCTTATGTTTTTAGTAGTATAGGACAGGATAATACTCCTAAGACGGATTTTGAGTATCATGGGTTTACTTTTACAAAAACTGATTCTGGGTATTATTTTCTTTATCAAAATAAACCTATCCAAGTAGATTATTTACCTAGTGAGGTAGCTAATATCCCATATCAGAGTATGCCTTTAGTTTCTTCTAAAGTATATTTTGCTTTTAATGCAACTGAGAGAGATGTTAATTTAGATTATTCTATGAGGAAAGTTTATTCTGTTCTCAGAGGGAAGGGAACTGTAACAACCATTGCTTGTACCTCTGAGATAGATTGTCCTGATATTCCCATTGTTTACTGTGATAGTTCTCCTTCTCCTGTGATTGTATTTAGATCTGGAGTATCATCTAGGGGGTATATTGAAGGCCAGTGTTTGATCTTAGAAGGAGATACTATAGGATTAAGTCAATTAGCAGATAGAACTGTTTATCAAGCATTAGGGGTAATGTAATGGAAGAACAAGAAAAGGTAGAAATACCAGTTTCCCAGAATGAACCTATTTCAAGAAAGAAGATTATCTTATTGCTGGTTTTCTTAGCTTTGATTCTTGTTTCTAGTGTTGTATTGTATTACTATGGAAAGAACAAATTACATTATACCTATGAAGGAAAGAATGGAAAGTATAATTTTGATGTTGTTACGGATGCTGGCATTACTGCTCATGTTATTAACGTTTTTGCTGGAAATAACCAAGGATATAGGTTTCCTTTGCGTTATGGGCCCAAGCAAGTGGAATCTTTCATTGTTGAACCCGGGATTAAGGAAAATTTATTGGGAGATTCAAAAGGAAAGACGAAGAAAATTTTGTATATTGCGCAAGATCCGAGTTTAAGTGATAAAACTGAATCTTTGTCTGTTCTCTCTATTCTTGAGATTAATAGGATTACAGGAACAGCTGATTATAGTATATACAGACTTCCTACTGATACTGCTGTAACCCGAGAAACGGAAAGAAGCAAGGAATTAGGATTACCTTTGATTACTTGTGTTAATGCTACAGATTCAACAGGAGTATTGATAATGGAACTTGGAGATGAAACAAAAGCATATATTGAAAACAGGTGTGTAATCTTAAAAGCTAAGAATGGAGAGGAATTACTGAAATTATCTGATAAGGTTGCATATCACCTTCTTGGTGTCTTCTAAAATGAAAGCAAAAGTACTTGTAGGATGTCCCACTTCATCTTTTCAGAAATATTGCCTTAAAGAGTATGCTGAAGCTGTTAAAAAACTTACATATAGTGCTTATGATGTCCTTTTAGTGGATAATTCTCAGAATGATCTTTATCTTACTAAGGTTAAAAGTTATGGGTTGCCTGTTCTTAAGGGGGCTTGGTTTGAAGGAGCTAGACAAAGAATAGTAACTTCTAGAAACCTTCTAAGAGAACAAATACTAAGCAAGAATTATGACTACTTTTTAAGTTTAGAACAGGATGTGATTCCTCCAAAAGATATTATAGAAAGGCTAGTGCACTATAACAAAGAAGTAATAAGTGGTGTTTATTTTACTGTTAAAGATAAAGCTTTGAGACCACTTCTTGTGGCAAAGCATCCTGAAAAAGAGAGTTTTCATTACTTGGACTCTGATAAGATTTTAGAGTATCCTAGTATTTTAGAAGTAAGCTTTTGCGGATTGGGATGCCTTTTGATTTCAAGGAAAGTTTTAGAGAAAATTAGTTTTAGATATGTTGAAGGAAACAAGAGTTTTGATGACTTCTGGTTCTGTAAAGATGCTACTAAAGAAGGATTTTCAATCTTTGCTGATCCCAAGGTTGTCTGTAATCACCTCTTCTTATCTCGAGATTGGGATTGGAAGGATCTGAAGAAATAAAATATGAGTAAACCTCCTGCAATAATTCCTGCCATAATAAGGAATCCTGTTATGGTTGAATCCTTTTCTTTTGAGGTAATTATTGGAAAAGACTCATTTTCTAGTGTTTCTGTTATGGTGCGGTTCTGCTGAGGTATGGGGGTTAGCTTGATAGTAGCAATTTGTAATTCTTTATTCCAATCAAAAACTTCAACTTGGATATCTCTTTTTTTGTCTTTATCTAGATCTACCTGGAGGAATACTTTAGGAGAAATCGGAAATGTGGTTCCGGTCATTGTTTCGTTTGCAGGAAAAACACTCATTCTTATATTATTATCATTTACTTGCCTTAGAATTGCAAGATGTTGTTTTCCAAGATAATCAAAATAGAAACCATTTCCTACTTGGAGTGTTATGGTCTCGGTTTTGTTTAATTCTCCTAGATAAGAAATCTTTCCTGCTTCAACTAAGGAGAGTGTTAACACAAATACTATAAAAACTATGCTTTTTTTCATATAAAAAGAAAAGAGAAAAAGTATTTATTTCTTTCTTTTTCGAAGTACAAAGTAGACTCCAATTCCAACTAGGAGAATGAGCAATACTACCCATACCCAGGTCATATTATTACCACCTGTACTTGTTGTTGTCTCTCCTGTTGTTGTGTCTGTTGTTCCTGGAGCATTACAATCTGTTGGGCATGAAGCATATGTTTCTCCTTGGCCACAAACTCCGTTTCCACAAACCTCTTGTATCTCTTCTTGTACTGGGGCGTCAACTGTTGCAGCACCTGTTAATTCTGTAAGTACTATTGTTGCTCTTCCAGCTGTGATCTTATCTAGCATTACACTTAGGTCATTGGTACCATCTGAGTTCATATCTACTTCTTTTGTTTCTCCAATCTGAAGTGTAATTGTTGTTGGGTTTGCAGATGCAATAGTCAGGGTTGCTTCTGTTTCTGTTACTATGTCGAATTTTAATGTGTGCCTTGCTGTTCCAGATAATACAAAGACCTTTGTTCTTCCTTGATTGCTTACAAACGTTGCTGAATCTATTCCTGCTTGGGAAAAGTCAGCATCTACTGCAGGAGTTGTTGTGCCAGATCCACCACTACTTCCTCCTGAGCTACTTCCGCTAGAGGTTGAGAACTGGGCTATAAATGTTTTTTTCTGGTCACTAGTACTTGCTCCTGTTATCCCTACATTATCTTTGGCAGTACACTCTACAGTATATGTTCCTGCTTGGTCTGTGTCCGTTGAACTGAATGAAGCTGCGTAGCTTGTTCCTGTTAGTCCCGTCTTACTTACTGTTGTTCCACCAGGCTTTGTTATTGTTACTGTTATTGAGGTTACACCACTTAAAGCATCAGATGCAGCACAGGTATAACTAATTGAATTAGTTATATCTATCACTGTTGTTGCTGGTGCTGTTATGCTGTCAATTACTGGAGCTGATCCATCTGCTGTAAAGTTAAATCCTCGTGTTACAGCTCCTGATCCATTAGACCAGTTCAAAACTGCTGCTGGATTACCATATAAGCTGTCGTTTGCATATAGCATAAAGACAGATTGGTTTGTGTTGTTGAATGTTCCTTTAGGTATTGAGCCATTATACATAAAAGGACTAGTTGTATCTGTTGTAGTCATATTTATGGTAAAGTTTGCATGTTGATTTGCTGTTCCTAGCAAATTGGCTATTGAAGGTATTCCTCTGGTTGAAGAGTTATATGCTATCATTACACTTCGTGGATATGTAGCATTAAGGCTTGGGTCAGTTATAGTTACTCTTATAGCATATGCTGAATCTGCTAGTAGATAATTGGAGCCATTTAACTGGCTACTATCTGCTTTTAGCACATTTCCGTTTGCATCAGTTACATTCAAGTTGGAAAATATTGGTGCTTGGTTTTCTACACTGAAGTTGAAGGAATGTCCTGTGCTGTTGTAGGCTACTTTGTTGTTGAAAGTATCATTGACTACGATGATAAATGCTGAGACATTAGTTGCATTTAATGTGTTCTTAGGTATTAGCTCTCCTTGGAAGACAATGGGACCGAGTCTGCTCAGTCTTTCATTGCTTACACGAACTAGCTCTACTCTGTTCATACCAATACTTTCATTTATAGTTATATCTCGTGGAGTGGTTGATGGACTCGTAGTGTTCCAATAGACAATAACACTTCCATCTGTTGCATTAAAGTTAGTATCATTCACCACTACAGTAATATTGAATGCAGCATTTGGAGAGAGAGATACAGTTCCGTTTAACCCTCCATTAAACAATTTGAGTACTCTTCCAGATAATACTCCATTATTAATCTCTGTTATGTTAATGTCTAAGATTCTTGGACCTCTTCCATCAATACCAATAGTTAGGTTATGAGATGCATTAGCATTTAAACCACCTGGAATTCTTCCTTGCGTTGCTATCATAAAGGTGTATACATCTTCTGTGGTTACATTTGCAAGTGCTGTGATGTTAAACCAGATTGTTGCATTTGTTGTTGTAAATAGTGTAGTGTTCCATAGCCCTGCTGTAGTACCATTTACTAGTTCCCCTGTTGCTATATCATTTCCAAGTCTTGCTGGGCTTGTTAAATTTTGTATCCATACACTTTTACTGCTGTTAAACATAAAGTATCTAGTGATATTATTCCAGCTTGTACCATTATTAGGACCAGTTCCAAAGTTCAACTTAAATACATGATCAGGAATTGTAATGTTAATAACACTGATATTGCCAATACCTGTATTTGTAATTGTGAAGTTAACAACTATATCGCTCCCCGGTTTAGCCCATTTATCTGCAAAAGTGTTTTGTGTAGCGTTAATCTGATAATTACCTATCTTCATAGTAGTATTTACAAATGTTAATTGTCCATTATCTATAGATTGCCCTGTTCCACCATTCACAGAATAAATGCCTGTAACCAGAAGAAGTAAACTTATTAAGATTAAAATTCCATCTCTTTTTTGTATCATTATATATTCCCCTCCTTTTTAGGTATGTAATTGATTCTTTTTTGAATCGTGAATCATTCCTTATTAAAATGATTTAAGACTTTACTGGTATATAAACCTTTTGGTTGTTTTTTAGAACGCAACTTTTAAAAGATATTTTCATTTCCTTTTTCCAATGAGATCTTCAAAAATATTTTTTGTTACTATCTTTATTTTAAGCTCGTACTTTTTGTTTCGGTTAATTGATCAATCACAAATGATTAGTGTTTTTCCTATTGACAACCATGCTAATGATTATAGTGGCCATATTGTAAAATTATTTTTCTTAGAACAGTATGGATACCATCAGCAAGTACCTAACTGGTATAATGGAGCATATACGTTGTTAAGTTTTTATCCTCCTTTGTGGTATCTTATGACTTATCCTATTTACAAGTTAACTCATGACACTGAGCTTACAGGATATCTTTCCTTACTTCTCCTTTATCTCTTTGGATTTATTTTTATTTATCTTTTTGGAAAAGAAGTAAAACTCTCTCGGTTGAAGCGAGTGTTATTCTCCCTGTTCTTTTTTGTGAATCCTATTGCAATAGGGTATTTCTTACGATTAGGAAAATTGCCTGAGATGCTTGGATGGGTTTGGGTCTTTTTGATAGCCTTTATAGTATTCCATTACAAAGAAAGGAAATTAGATAAAGGCATTTACTGGCTAGTTCCTTTGTATACCTTATTATTATATACCCATATCCTTGTCTTTGTTGTGGCAACTCTTTTCTTGCTTATGCTCTTCTTTTCCAGAAAACACCGTCAAGAAAGATTCATGTTGTTTTTTTGCGGAATCCTTATTTTACTCACAACAGCATATTTTTGGTTCCCTTTTCTCCAAAGTTCTCATCAGAATTTAACTCCTTCTTATCTTCCTTTGCAATGGCTTATCCAAGCTGGGAATCTTACGGATAAAATTGTTGCATTTATCCTTCCTGCTCTTTTTTGGATTCTTTTTTTCCTTTATTGGAAAAGCAAAGATAAGAAGAAAGAAGAACTCATTTTTTTCTTAGTGCCTCTCGTTTTCAGTTTCTTGTATTTTACGAGAATTGCTGTTTTTCTTCCTTTTTTCAACAGACCTGCACCGGATAGTTACCATTTTTTCTTCATTTTTCTTATGTGTTATTTTTTTCTCAGCCTGGATTTCGAGAAATTTAAGCAAAAAACAAAAAATATTTTGCTTTATGGATTATTATGCATAATCTGCTTTGGAATCCTCCTTAGTATTTTGTTTACTCCTTTTTTTGAGCCCCATTCTCCAGAAATTAAAGAAACCTTTGCACTTTTCCCGTATGTTGAAGGAAGACTTATGTTAGTTGGTGTACCTACAACGGTGAATAGGCCTGCTGCATATTCCTATGGTGCGATCTATTATAATATCTCAACGCCTGCAGGATGGGAAGCCCTGAATGTTTCCTTAGCATATCAAGATAGCTTAAGTAATCCCAAAAGAGCTTTAGATGCAAAGGACTGCACTCAATTAAGAGAATCTCTTGCTCGCTTAAAAACTACCAATATTATCTCTTTTGTTCCTTACTGCAGTTTTATAGAAAGCTGTAATTTCACTTTAATCAAGAAAAAAGAGCGAGCTTGTTTGTATATGCAAGATTTATAAACTTTTTTTCTTTCCTTTCTTAGATGAAATTTGAAAAAGAGTACTTCGATAATCATTATGGAGATGTGAGAGCGAGGAATCCTGAAAGAAAACTCTCTTTTCTCCTGCAAAGCATCAAGAGATTTAAGGAGAAAGGAAAGCTCTTAGATATTGGCTTTGGTTACGGATCTTTTCTGAGATATGCTGGAAATGCCTTTGCTGTCTATGGCTTGGATAATTCTGAGTATACCGTCAATACAATAAAGCAACATATAAAAAACATCAAAAAAGGAAGCGCAGAAAAACTGCCTTTTAAGCAAGATTTCTTTGATGTTGTAACTGCATTTGATGTCTTGGAGCATGTTCCTGCATTAGATACTGCATTTTTGGAGTGTAAACGAGTTCTTAAAAAAGGAGGAATCTTCATGATTGTTGTTCCTGTGTATGATGGCATCAGTGGACCATTTATCAGAGCTTTAGACAAAGATAGAACCCATCTTCATAAAAGGACGAGAAGATTTTGGATTAAAAAAATACAAGAGCACGGATTTACACTTTTGGAATGTGGCGGGATTTTCAGATACTTATTTATGCAGCATTATTTCCATATTCCTACAAAGAATCTCCGCAATCATGCTCCTGCTCTTTATCTGGTGTGCAAAAAATGATATCTATTATTATCCCTGCGTATAATGAAGAAGAGAATATCCTTAGGATTGACACAGAACTCACTCCTGTGTTATATTCTCTTGGAAGTCCGTATGAGCTTTTACTTATCAATGATGGAAGCAAGGATCATACAGAAGAGTATGCAAAGCTTCTTAAGAATCCCTATGTGAAAATTATTTCTCATGCCTCTAATCAAGGCTTAGGACGGGCTGTCCGTACAGGAATACAACATGCTCAAGGTGAATTTCTTGTGTTATATGAGGCTGATTTTACATGGAATCCTGAGTATATCAAACAACTTTTAGAGGCACAAAAAAAGTACCAAGCTGATTGCGTTATCGGAAGCCATTTTCACAAACAGGGTAAACTTCAAGGTCATGGCAAATACTCTCTCAGGATCTTTTTGAGCAAGGGTGTTAATTTTCTTTACCAAATACTATTGGGAAGCAAAATAGCATCTATCAGCTCTTTGTTTCGAGTTTATCGAGCAGAATCCATCAAAAAACTTATGTTAACGAGCACTGGTTTTAATATCAACGCAGAAATTCTTGTCAAATTGCTACGCAATAAAGCAAAGATTATTGAAGTTCCTGTTATTTTGACAAAAAGAAAGTTTGGAAAATCAAAAATTAATCTTGTTGCTTCTACGCTGAATCATCTTATTTTGTTATCGAAAGTTATTCAATGGAAACTATTCAAAGGCTGATATACTTTTAATTCTTTGTATTCTTTAACCAATGTAAACTCAGGTGGAACCTCTTGGTTCTTTCTTAAAATCAACGGCAATTTAGAGTATTCTTCCTTTGTTTCTATGTTAAAAGCAACAGAAAGCTCCATGATTCTATGCTCTTTTTTTGGTAAAATATACCTGTATTCCTTTTCTTCTTTTTGTTGTAATGCTTCATACGAATCCCACCAAATAAATATGGGCTTTGCAGACCAGGATAAGCTACCAAACAATAATTCCTGGTCTTTCCCTGCAATTACTTTTTCAAATCCAAAATCCTTATTTATGTCCTTGAAATCTTGGATTACATCCTGGTCTGCTGTATTTGTAAAGTAAGGCGGGAGAATGAAGAATCCTGTTAGTAATATGGCAAGTAGTGTATTTATAATAAACAATCTTTTTGTCAATACTTTGCTTACTACTAACAAAAGCATAGGGGCAAAGGTAATAGCAAGTTTGAAGCCGTCTGGATTGCGGCCTCTTAGATAAAAAAAGAGCATTGCTGAGGCAATCAATAGCATTTCTCTACCATACTTTTTAAAGTCTATCTTTAATATAAGCAAACATAATGGAGCAATAAAGAACAGCATTCTCAATAAGAGTAATAGCGTTGGTTGTTGTTCAATACCAAAGACAAGGTAATACAGATTTCCACCAAAGTATCTTAGCAAGGTGTAGAAAGGAAAATCAAGGAAGATAAAGTCTACAACAAACTGCAGAGAAAGGCCCAGAAGAAAGAAAATACCATAGATACTTGCTTGCTTGAAGGATTTGTTCCATAAAAAGAAAAACATGAAACTAAAAACAAGGAAGAGAGCACCTGTCCATAGAGCAAGAGTAATACCTAGAAAAAATCCTGAACAGAGTAACAATGAAAACTTTTTCTTTTCTTCAAACTCTTTCATGAAGATATAGGCTAAGAGAAAGAAGAAACTTAGTGGAAGCATGGGTGTTGTTTCAATGCTTATGAACCAAACTAATGGGGAAACAATCCAGAGCAGAAGGGCTTTAGTGTTTTTTGTGTAGATGAAGAGCGTTAATCCTATTAAACATAACCAAAGGATATTGATGATCTTTATTGTCAACAAGGCAGGAAATATCCTTAAAAATGCTGAGAGAAACAACGGATAAATAATAGAGTGAAAGGTATAAGGTTCTACATTCCCTATTCCTGCAAGGTTCTTTGCTTGTACTATATACTCTCCTGTGTCATGAATCCCTATTTGCTTTGCAAAAAAAGCTATTCCCAATAATGCTATGAGAAAAAATAATAGGAAGATTGTTGCAAGGAGATTTGATTTTCTTGAATTTTGTTTCATTGCTATCCTATTAGTGCAAAAACAAAAAACTATATAAACATTCGTCATTTTTCCTCTTTAATGGCAGAAGAGTTAGAAGCAAGAAAAAAAAGATTCTTACAGATATTAACTCAAAAAAAGATGTGGCTTGTTTACTTAGCTTTAGCTATAATCATTATTTTTAGTACTTCTTATCGTTTGAGGAATCTTAAGTTTCTTATTGATATTACTACTGGTCAGTATATTCCAGTTGAACTAGATTCTTTTGTTATTTTAAGATATGCACAGTATATTTTACAACATGGACAGATGCTAATGTTTGATACGATGAGGAACTGGCCTCTTGGCTTTGCACCTGCAAGAGAGTTTAGTGCTTTATCCTTCTTTGTTGTAGGATTATACAAAGTATTACACATCTTTAATAGCAAGATGACTTTGGAATTAGCGGATGCTATTTACCCACCTGTTACTTTCGCAATAAGCTTAGTTTTCTTTTTCTTAACCGTAAAGAAATTATCAGATTACAGAATAGCGTTAATTGCAACTGCTATGTTATCTGTTGTCCCTACTTACTTATATAGGACCATCTCTGGATTTTCTGATAAAGAAGCATTAGCGATGATGTTGATGTTTATGGTGTTTTACTTTTTTGTCAGTGCTTGGCAGAGCAAGAAAATAGGTAAAGTTGTTCTCTTTGGAGTATTAGCTGGATTAACGACGGGATTTATGGGTTTAGTTTGGGGTGGATTTGGATACGTCTTATTAATCATCGGTACTTTTTCTTTAGTTGAATTATTCTTGGGGAAATTCAGGAAGACTGATTTCTATGTATTAAGCAGCTGGTTATTTTCTATGGTCTTTGTCTTGTTAACTATGTCTTTTGGAAGATTTAACATTGAGAACTTGGCAGTTTCTTTTACTACTGGAATTGCGTTTCTTGCCTTTACAGTTGCTTTAGTTGATTTTGTTTTTTTCAAACTTGATCTTTTTAAAATTAAAGCTAAAGTAGAAGCAAAATTTCCTTCAGGTGTTACAAGTAGCTTAATTGCATTCCTTTTTGTTGCTATTATGGCGAGTATTTTTTTTGGCATTCGTTTTATTCCTAATCAATTAAGAGAAATTAGTTACGGATTAATTTATCCTCTACGGGATAGGTGGGCTTTAACAGTTGCTGAGAGTCATCAACCATATATTGTTGATTGGTTTTCACAGATGGGCAATTGGTATGCTTGGATGATGTTAATAGGATCTGCTATTCTGTTTTATGAACTTGTAAAACCTTTAGGAAAAAAGAGATGGTGGCTTTCAGCTGGATATGTAGCATTTGCTTTTGCTTTTATCTTTAGTAGATATTCTTCGGGATCAAGAGTGCTCAATGGAGTTTCGGGCACGGCTCAGTTCTTATATATTGGAAGCATTATCACATTTTTTTTAGGATTGGCAATCTTTTATCTGTACAACTTTTACAAAAACAAACCAGTCTTTGAGCAATTTTCTACCTTAGATAGAAATTTACTTTTCATTTTCATGTGGTTTTTAATCATGGTCATGGGAGCAAGAAGTGCTGTTCGTTTAATCTTTGTTTTTTCAACAATTAGCGCAATCCTTGTTGCTTACTTCAGCATGAAAATAGTGGACTACAGCAGCTTCTTCAAGAATAAATTGTGGAGATATGGGACTTACATATTTATTGCATTTATCCTTATAGCAACGTTTAAAGTAGCTGCCCAAGAGAGCATAAATCAGGCTTCTTATATGGGTCCTAGTTATAATCAACAGTGGCAGGTAACTGGGAAATGGGTAAGAGAAAATACTCCTGAGAATGCGGTTTTTGCTCACTGGTGGGATTATGGATATTGGGTGCAAGGAGGATTCCAAAGAGCTACAATTACTGATGGAGGAAATGTTATCGGCTCTTGGAACTATTTTATGGGAAGGCATGTTCTTATGGGACATAGCGAGGATGAAGCTTTGGAATTTTTGTATGCCCATAACGCAACGCATTTGCTTATGATATCTGATGAGATTGGAAAATATCCTGCATTTTCATCTATTGGTTCTGATAAAAATTATGATAGATATTCCTGGATTACGACTTTTGGTTTAGACCCTAGTCAGACACAAGAAACAAGGAATTCGACCGTTTTTGTATATAGAGGATCTCACACTTTAGATGAAGACTTTATGTATCAAGGTAAATTATTCCCTGGAAAAGCATCTGGTGTAGGAGCAATTTTCTTGCCAGTAAAACAAGTAGGAGATTCTTTTGCATTTGATAGACCAACTGCTGTTTTGATTTACGGAAATCAACAGATTAATGTTCCTTTGAATTGTTTGTTTTATGAGGAAGAAATTGACTTCGGTGATGATGGATTAGATGCTTGCTTTAGGATTATTCCGAGTATCGAATCTGATAATCAAGGGAATATGCTCGGAGCAGGATTATTTGTATCTGGAAGAGTCAGAAAGACCTTATTTGCACAACTTTATTTATTTAATAAGGAAACTGAGCATATTAAAATAGCGTATAATGATTATCAGAATTATCCTTTAGCAATTTTTAGAGGGAGATTAATTGGGCCTATGAAGATCTGGAATATTACCTATCCAAAAAATATCCCTTTCAATGCAGATTATTTGAAAGCTACGTATCCCGATCCTAGTGTAACTGAGATTTAGGAAGGTTTATCTTTTTTTCTTCCGTTCTTTTTTTATGAAGCATTACTTGATTATTGGCGGAGGCATTATTGGGAGTGCGGTTGCTCGAGAAATTCTTTTTCAAGGGAAGGGAAAGGTTACAGTTTTAGAGAAGGAAGATTCTTTAGGGAAACATGGGAGTGGAAGGAATAGTGGTGTATTGCATTCTGGCATTAATCAGAAATCAGGTACTTTAAAGGCAAGGATGTGCGTTGAAGGCAATAAATTAGCTGTTGTATATTGTAAAGAGCATGGTGTTAAAGTTGATGAATGTGGAACTTTAGTTATTGCAAGAAATTCAGTAGAAGAATCTAAACTTGAACAATTATTGACAATGGGAAAGGAAGCAGGAGTAAGAGATTTACAGATTATTTCAAGAGAAGAATTACAAGAGAGAGAGCCTGCTGTTGTGGGAAGCAAAGCATTATTATCTCCTCATGGCGCTGTTGTGGATAGCGTAGGATTTCTTAAAGCAGTGGCAGCTGAAGCACAATCTTTAGGAGCACAGTATCATTTTAACACTCGTGCAGATGAAATTCTTTTCGATCAAATTCTTACAAAAAAAGGAACTTTTTATGGAAGTAGGGTTATTAATTGCGCAGGTTTGTATAGTGATATTTTTGCTCATCAATCTGGAGTAGGAAAAAGATTTTCAATCATCCCTTTTAGAGGAGAATATCAAGAAGTGAGAGGATTACAGATTAATTCTATGGTCTATCAAATTCCTGATCTCCGATTTCCATTTCTAGGGGTGCATTTTACTAGGACTATCGACGGAAAGGTATTAGCTGGACCAAATGCAACGCTTTCTCTTGGCAGAGAGTCGTATGAGAAACAAATTCATGTTGGAGAGACAACAAGAATGCTAGCACAGCCTCATTTCTGGGCATTATTAACCCATCGTAGTTTTTTTGAGTTAGCTTCTTATAATCTTAGAATGTCTCTTTCAAAAAACGCATTTTTAGAAGAGATTCAGAGTTTAGCTCCTAGTGTTAAACAAGAGGATATTACGCCTTATCGAGCAGGAATACGAGCACAGATGGTCAATAGAAGAGGTAGAATGGTTGAGGATTTAGTTGTTGAATCTAGAAAGTATTCCACTCATGTGCTTAATGTTGTCTCTCCCGGAATGACAACCAGTTTAGCGGTAGCTGGATATATTGTAAATCAATTAGAGTAGGTTTTGCAAATTCACTACCTTAACATTCTCTAAAATTATTATAATTTGAAGAGTATAAATCATTATTTTCTATTTAAAACCGAATAACATAAAAGGTTTTCTTCCTTTTCTTGGGTATGAAAATTCCAAAGATTTTAATAATCTTACTTTTAGCACTTTTTTTAAGAATCATCTTCTTTACAGGGTTTAGCGGATCTGATGATTATCTATTGGTGAAAGCTGCTGATGCATTAAACAAAGGAGGGTTAGATTTCTCAGCAAGCAACCATATTCCTTTAAGATTAGCCCTTTTATATCCTGTTGCTTTCTTAATCAATCTGATTGGAATAAATGACTTTGCTATCAGCATTTTTCCTCTTCTTTGTTCTCTGGGAATTGTCTTATTTACTTACCTCATCGGGAAAAAACTATTTAATCAACAAATAGGGCTTCTAGCAGCAACTTTACTCTCATTTTTTCCTTTAGAAGTCTTGCATGGGAGTATTTTAGTTGGGGAACCTATTGCAGAATTCTTTTTCTTAGTTGGTGTTTATTTACTCCTTTTGGATAAACCCTTTCTTTCTTTTTTAGGGGGATTCTCTTTAGGTATTGCGTATTTAGCTAAGGAACTGTATTTACTAACGTTCCCTTTTCTTTTGGCGTACCTCTGGTATCGTAAGAAGCACATTGGGAAAGATCATTTTTTCTTTTCTCTCGGATTCATTACTATCCTCTTAGGAGAGTTTATTTACTTTTTTAGTGCAACAGGAAATTTTTTCTATCGACAAGAGGTTATCCAGCATTTTACAACTTTATTCACACCTGAAAAAACAACTCTCTTAAGAGAACTTTTTTTAGGTTATCCCAACCTTACTTTGAACCCTCTTAATTTACAGGTTGGACTCTTCTTCTACTTGTTTTATGTGGTTTTGCTCTTTGCCCTTGTCAAGCGTATGAAACCTCTGTATTCTCTTTTGATTTTTACTCTTTTCTTTTTCTTGTATCTCAACTTCGGAAGTGCGTCTCTTACACAGTATATTCCATTACCTCGTTCTTTAAGGTATTTCATGCTGTTTTCAGCCCCTTTAGCGCTGATGTCTTCTTTTGTTTTATTCTCGCTCAAAAAACAAGTAAAACCTTTTTTGATTCCTTTTCTTCTAGGAATCCTTTTTTTAAGTTCTCTCTTTTCTATGTATTTTGCTTTTCATACGTTATATGAATCAGCCTCTGTAGAGGGCATGAAACAGGTGCAAGAAGATATTTCTTCTTTTCCTGTTGTTTATGTCGATCAGAATAATATTTATCATTTAAAGTATCTTTTTGGTTTTTCTGCATCTCCACAATTTATTCCTTTTACTAATCTAACGAACAATGTAACGTTTTCTCATACTGCAATTGTCGTAGATAGAGGTATGTTCCAGCGAGAGCTGTCTTTTGGCGAAATGACACGAGAAGATTTTTTTCATGTTATCGAGGAGAAAGGTGTTTTAGTTCAAGAAGTTCAATATTATCAGAAACCCGGATGTGCTTTATTAACACATTTTTATCTTTTTCAACGCCCTTTCTTTCAACAAAAACTTCAACTTGGATGCAAGAAAATTGATGTTGCTGTGTATAGCATTCCTTAACCTTAGTAGTGATGGATTATTTTTCCATCTGTTTTTTTCAACTTTTCATAGTCAGCTTCTACCATAATTTTTACTAACTCATCAAATTTTGTTTTTGGTTTCCAACCGAGTTTTTGTCTTGCTTTCGATGCATCTCCGCATAAAGCATATACTTCAGCAGGTCTTTGTAATTCTTTATTTATCTTAATGACCACCTTTCCTGTTTTTGTGTCGATACCCACTTCATCATCTCCTGTGCCTTCCCATCGTATGGGCATGTCAAGTAAGGAAAATGCCTTTTCAGCAAATTCTCTTATGGTATGAGATTCTCCTGTTGCAATGACATAGTCTTCAGGAGTTTCTTGTTGGAGTATTAACCACATGGCTTCGATATATTCTGGTGCGTAACCAAAATCGCGTCTTGCATTTAAGTTCCCTAATTCGAGATGCTCTTTTGTTCCTAATGCAATTTCTGTAACAGCATGCGTAATTTTCCGTGTGACAAATTCTTTTCCCCTTCTCGGCGAATTTGCAATAATCATGGTTCCTAGACCTGCCATAAATTTTCCAGATGCTGTTTCTATGTCATACACCCATACTGGCTGTTTTTTATGATAAAGAATTTTTTTCACCTCTTCTTTTATCTTCGCGAGATGGTGTTGTGTTACCGCATGTCCACCTCTCTCTATTTTTCTGATCATAGTTCTAGAGATATTAGTTGCTCTATTTATGGCTCTTTGACCCAACCCACTTTCCATTAACTCTTTTATTCGCATTTCTTTTATTTTTTGATTTATGGGGGACAAGAAATTTATAGAATAATATCCATAATAGCCTTCGTCTTCTTCAAATGTGATATTAAACTCTTGTTTTGTTACTTGTTGTATAAGGAATATCAATCCTTGTGCTAAGATGATTGAATTTGTCTTAAAATTTTTGAATTCGTATGTGGAGGGATTTGATTTTAGACCATCTGTAATGTTATATCCTCTTAGAAATGCTTCCCGTATCTCATTATTTGCATTAAGAATACGTTCTGGCACTTTTTTGAACCCATCTTTTGTGTATATCTGGTTGTGTACATATTTTAAGTATGCTGCATTCCCATTTAATATTGCATTTGTTGCTTTCCCGTATTCCGTTTTTTTGTGCTCAATTCTTATAGTTCCTAATCCTATCTTGAACCAGAGTTTTTCTAGTTCTTCCATTACTTCTTTATTATTATTTGAAAAATTTGCTCTTCCGTCTTTACTGATATAACCATCACCAACCATCATTCCTATGAACTTTGTTTCTTCTTCTGTAATGCAACATTGCCCTTCATATTTTGGAAAATCTTTATGAAGTAATCTTGTACCATTTTTCACTTGTTCTGCTTTTATTTTCTGTTCTTTTTCGTCTAGCATATTGTGATGGTTGGTAACTTCTAGGATACCGTGACGCGAATTAATTATTTTACAAAGAAAATTATGATCTTTTTCCTTTCTTTTTGTTGCTGTGATACATGCCAGAGTGACAAAAGCATCTCCATCCCAAATTTCAATATTATCTGTTTTCCATTGCTGTATACTTTTCCCTTTTTCTTTTGCTTTTTTGATATCTTTGACTCTTTTTATTGAAATTTTCTTTGTATGTTTATCTCTAATAATTAGAGGTGTATTTTCTGAAACACATTCGTGATTAAAGAGCACACCGTTGCAAGCAAATAACCCATAGGCTTCTCTGAACATCCTTGTTGTTTGAAACGCATATACTTTCGCAATGCCATAAGGACTTCTTGGATAAAAAGGAGTATTTTCATTCTGTGGGGTTTCTTTTACTAATCCAAACATTTCAGAAGAAGAAGCGTTATAAAATTTTACTTCCTTTTCCATATTGAGTATTCGAATTGCTTCTAGCAAGCGTGAGGTTCCTAATCCTGTAATGTCTCCCGTAGCTGTTGGGACATGGAATGAACCATGAACCCAGGACATTGCTCCTAAATGATAAATCTCTTGCGGTTTTGTTTTGGCAAGTACTCTAATTAAAGAAGAGGTATCGCTTAAATCTGCTTCATGTATCTCTACAAGATGCTTTATGTGCTCTACTCTTGGTAAATTAGGGGTGCTATTTCTCCTGACTATGGCAATGACATGATATCCTTTTTCTAAAAGAAATTCAGTAAGATAGGATCCATCTTGTCCTGTAAATCCTGTAATTAAGGCTCTTTTTTTTATTCTTACCACCTTTCCTACAAGAGAATGGAGAAACTTATTTAAGGATTACGGTAGGGTGGATTTCTGGATGCTTCTTTAAGAATTCTTTTGAAAATGATCCAGCCATCTTTCCACGTGTTTAAGCGTGATTCCCCAAATTCTCTTTTTTCTTCTGTTGTGGGAACTTCTGCAACCTTTAGCTTCATCTTTCCTGCTTTCATCACCATTTCATTTTCAATATCAAATCGATTTGCTTCAATGTTCATGTCTATGAATGCAGATCTCTTAATACCGCGGAAGCCGTTTTGTGCATCGGTTAATTTATAGCCTGTTAAGGTATTACAAAGCCAGGTAAGAAAATTATTTCCCAATGATCTTACAAAAGTTACATCCTTACTTTTTCCTTCGCCAAACCGCGTTGCAATGACTAAGTCGTATCCTTCATTGAGTTTATCAACAATCTTTGTAATATCTCCTGAGCGTTCATTGCCATCGGTGCTTAACATAATGACATAATCCCCCTTTACATTTTTTAATCCTGTCCTAAATGCAGCGCCGCGGCCTTTCCCTTCTTGTTGTATGACTTTAAATCCAAGATTTTTTGCTATTTCTGGGCTTTTATCTCTTGAAGCTCCATCTACAACAATTACTTCATAGACACTCTCTTTAGGAATCCCTTCTAACACTTGTTTAATAGAGCCCTCTTCATTCATATTGCAGGCAATGACCGAAACAGTGTTTTTCATAGTCTTTTGTTAAACCTACTTATTTTAAAACTTTTTGAAAATACTCTATCGTATTATCTAAGCCTTTTTCGAGAGTAATCTTAGGATTCCAATTAAGTTCTTTTCTTATTTTTGTGTTATCTATGGTTACAATATCTTCTTTCGCATCTTTATCCTCTACCTCATAAGGAACCTTGAGTTTTTTCGAAATATACTTTACAATTTTCCCTACACTCTCTCCAGATCCTGAAGCTAAGTTAAATGTTCCTTCAATGTCTCTTTCCAAAGAAAGCATTAAAGCATTTACAACGTCTCCTATAAAAATCCAGTCTCTTACTGAAGTTCCGTTTCTTATGTTCATCTTTTTTTCTTTCAGAGCTTGGATAATAACTTGAGAGATGAGCAAAGGATTATTTTTCCAATCCATGTAAGGGCCATAGGTATTGCTTACTCTGAAAATAACTACAGAAGTTTTTGTTTCTTTTGCATACTCTTTTATTAAATTTTCTTGCTCTAATTTAGATCTTACATACTCATGGTTATTGGGATTTAGTTTTGTTGTTTCTTTGAATGGTCTTGGTTCATTTCTATCATAAACTAATGAGGTGGAGGTGAAGATTAATTTTTTTATCTTATAATTTTTTAGAACTTCTAGGAAAATTTTTGTGGCGTTTATATTATCTTTTTGTGCAATTTCTTTTGTAGAGGTTTTATAGGGGCTCGATAGTGCTGCGAGATGAATCACATAATTTGGATTCTCTTTTTTTAATAAATTGTTTAGCTTTTCTTTATCACTAATATCAAAGGTATAGGTTTTTACTGCCATTTGGGTGGGGTGTCTTGTAAGATTGATTATTTTTGCATCTGTCTTTTTTAGTTCTAGAATTAAATTCGAGCCAATAAATCCAGAGCCCCCTGTGATTAAAATTGTTTTATTCATTCTTAAAAAAATCTTTTAGTGTCTCAATTATGTAATTTAATTCTTCATCAGAGATATCTTGATGACAACCAATGTAAAAACCATTCTTATTAATCCACTCTGCAATAGGGAACATTCCTTCTTTTAACGCAAAACGTTGCTGATAGATGGGTTGATTGATTAAAGGTAGCATATCTCTGGTTTCGATATCCATTTCTTCTAGGTAGTTTACAATCCTTTCTTTTGGTTGATGATGCAACACAATCGGAAACATCATAAAAGCATGTTGCCTGTCTTCTGGTATCTTTGGTAATTGGATTATTCCTTTTTCTTCTAACTCTTTTAAACTAATAGTTAGTTTTTCTGCATTTTCTTTCCTTTTTTTTATCATTTCTTGATGCTCTTCAAGCTGAGCTAGACCAAGAGCAGCTTCCATCTCTGTTCCTCTGAAACTATGGCCGAGACGTATAAAATTGAATCTTCTTGTTACTATCTCTTTGAGTTCTTCTCCTGTCTTCCCTTTATCATCATCCATACTAATGTAGATATTGTCTCTACCATGGTTCGCTAGTGATCTTAAAATGATGGCATTTTCTGGATCATTTGTAAGGCAGAATCCACCTACACCCGTTGTAATCAAATGACATGCATAGGTTGAGAAACAACTGATATCACTTAAACTTCCCACAGATTTTCCTTTATAACTCACAAACATTGTTTCACAGGAATCTTCAATAATCCTTAGATTGTATTCTTTTGCTATCTCTCGTATTGGGTCCATATCACATGGTAAACCAAAACAGTGTACAGGCATAATTGCCACTGTTTTTTTTGTAATCTTTTGTCTTAGTTGTTTTGGATCTAGGTTGTAGGTTTCTTTTTCTACATCAACGAAAATTGGTTTGAGGTTATTATGGATGAGTACATTCGAGGTTGCAATGAATGTTATTGCAGGAACAATGACTTCATCTTCCTCTTTCCAGTTATACCTTTCTTTTAGGCATGCTACCGCTATGTGTAAAGCACTTGTTCCTGAATTCATAAAAATTCCAAACTTGCAACTATGTGTTTTCGCAAATTCCTGCTCGAACTTTCTTGAAAAAGGACCATAAGAAAGTCTTTTTGTCTCTAAAACTTCATTCATATAATTTTTAGCTCTTTCAGAAATCGTTACTGTGCCCACCCCTATCTCGAAATTAGTCATAACTCTAAGAAAATGATGAAAATTTATAAAGATTCCTAATTCTTTTTATTGTTATTTTATCTTGAAATAGTTGTACTTAAGTACAGCAACTAGCTAACCTTAGATTAGAACAGATTTTTTAGGGAGTATGGTTCCTTTATCTTTTGATAGTTCTTTCATTTCGACTCCTTAATACCCTAAAAAAGCATATAAATATTCCCTTAACACAACTGAAAATAGATTTCTGTTGGGTTGGATTCTTTTTTGATATTTCATTATGCATCGCATATTGCAGAGCATGGGAAGATGATGGATTTGATGCAGTACGGAGATTCCCTTAGGATAGACCTTATCTTAAATGCGGTTTTTAGATATAACTGTAAGTTTGGCATTTAAGTATCTTGCAACTGTATTCATATCATTAGAAAGATATTTAAAAGTCACCTTATGTTCCTGTGTTATGTCTTTATCTTTTATATTACCAGTAGTGCTAAGTTTTCTTATTGTGCTATTCATAACACCTTGGTTAATTAGATACTTAAGAAGAATAGAGTTATGCGTGAAGGATCAGAATAAGGAGAATACACCTTTAGTACCCATATCTGGTGGATTGGCAGTATTTGTAGGCATTTTCATAGGGCTTATGTTTTTTATTTTTGTACAGACATTCTTTCATAGTGAAGATGGTGTATTACTACCTGTTTTTGCCGCTCTGGTATCTATCCTTCTTATTACACTAGTTGGTTTTATGGATGATGCAATCATTGAGAAATCACAGAATCAATCTGGAGGTTTAAAACAGTGGCAAAAACCCTTATTTACGTTGTCTGCAGCTATTCCCTTGATTGTAATAAATAGCGGTGTTTCTGTTATGGCTGTGCCTTTTATTGGTAAAATTGATTTCGGATTATTTTATCCTTTGCTCTTGATTCCGTTAGGAGTTGTTGGTGCTGCTAATATGGTTAATCTCCTTGGTGGCTTTAATGGATTAGAGGCTGGTATGGGGGTTGTCTATATGGGAATGCTTGGAATTTATGCATATGTAAATCAAAGGCCTGTTGTAGCTCTATTAGCGTTTCTTACTGTTGCAGCTCTATTAGCGTTTTTAGTATACAACAAATATCCCGCTAAAATACTTCCAGGAGACTCTTTGACGTATTTGCTTGGTGGAGCTTTAGTAATTGTTGCAATTCTTGGAAATATTGAAAAGGCTGCTTTAATTGTTTCTATTCCATTTTTTATCGAGTTTTTCCTAAAGATGAAAAAAAAGTTTAAAGTAGACAGTTTTGGCTATTACAAAGATGGAAAAATTCATTCCAAATACCAAGAAATTTATTCAATTCCTCACTTATTTACTAGGAGTGGGAAATACACTGAAAAACAAATTGTTATCTTTATGGTTTTGATTGAATTATTCTTTAGCAGTTTAATCTGGGTCATATGAAACTTTTGAAGAACCTAAATATTGAAGATAGACATTTGCTTAAAGATAACATTACTTTGCTCTCTACCACTATGGTTTTGCATATTTTGGGATTTCTTTTTCATTTTTATTCAAGTAGAAAGCTCGGACCAGTAGATTATGGAGTATTTGGTGGTTTACTGTCTCTAGTTTACTTAATTACTGTTCCTTTTAACACGATTCAGACATCGATTAGTAACTTTGTTGCTCGATTTAGTGTAAAAAAAGAAGAAGGCAAAATTCATTATTTGGTTAAAGCATCTTTAAAAAAACTTACAATTTACGGAATCCTTGGAGTTTTTGGATTTTTTGTTTTTATCCCTTTTCTTGCCAATTTTTTGCACGTAGGGAAAATGCCTTTGTTTGTACTTTCCTTTTTCATCTTATTTGCGCTGTTATTACCTGTGATTAGGGGTGTGCTTCAAGGAACGCAGCAGTTTAAGCACTTGGGATTTAATCTTATGCTTGAAGGTATTGTTAAATTAGTTGGAGGAATTTTGTTAGTCTCTTGGGGTTGGGGGGTTGGTGGAGCTGTTGGAGCTTTTGTTTTGGCGTATGCTATCCCTCTTGCTTTTGGTTTTTTCCCCTTAAAAAATATCTTTAAAGAACCAAAACAATCTTTTGAGACAAAGGAAGTTTACAAATATTCTTTCCCCGTTATCTTAATGCTTTTGAGCCTCACTGCTTTTTACTCTCTGGATGTTATATTAGTCAAACATTTTATTGACTCTGTGCAAGCTGGATATTATGCAGCTTTGTCGCTTTTGGGCAAAACCATATTCTTTGCATCTTTTTCGATTGTTCAAGTAATGTTTCCTAAGGTAGTAAGCTTGCATGCCGAGAAGAAGCCAACGAAGCATGTGTTCTACAAATCTTTTCTTCTTGTATTGCTTATCTGCGCTAGTGCTGTTGCTCTTTTTTCAATTTTCCCTTCATTTTTTGTAAAGCTCTTTTTTGGTAATGCTTACATGATGATTACCAATTATTTAGTTCCTTTCTCTTTATTTATTTCATCTCTATCTTTGGTGGCTGTGTTGTCTTTTTACCAGGTTTCATTATCCAAGAAAAAATTTATTTTTTTGCTCTTTTTCTTCAATATTTTAGAGATCGTGCTTCTAAGTATCTTTCATAGCTCCTTACTGCAAGTTATATATATTTTGCTATATTTACTATTAAGCTTGTGTGCACTCCTGTTTTTGTACACAGTGTTTTCGCATGAAACTAACTATCATCATCCCGGCAAAGAATGAAGAAAAACGCATAGGAAGAACCTTAGACAGTTATTTGCCCTTTTTTCAAAAGAAATTCAAGAAAGATTTTAAGATTTTTGTTGTTTTGAATGGATGTTCTGATAACACTATTGGAGAGATTAAGAAACGTCAGAAGAAGTATTCTCAATTGATTTTCAAAGATATTAAGGAAAGTATCGGGAAAGGAAGAGCATTAATTATAGGATTTCAGGAATCAAAATCTGAACTTATAGGATATGTTGATGCGGATTTATCTACGCCTCCTGAAGCGTATCTTGATTTAGTAGAACATTTAACTAAATTTGATGGATGCATTGCTTCTAGATGGATACAAGGAGCGAGAGTAAGTCCCAAACAGCCATTTTCCAGAAGAGTTGCATCAAGGTCATTTAATGTTTTAGTCAATGTTGTCCTCGGATTACATGTCAAAGATAGTCAGTGTGGTGCTAAGGTATTTAAGGCATATGCATTAAAGCATGTCTTGAAGGATCTTCATATCACTAATTGGGCATTCGATATTAATTTATTATATCTACTTAAACTTCACGGTTATCATATCAAAGAAATTCCGACAGTATGGCACGACACTCTAGGATCGAATTTGAAATTGAAAAAAGCATCAACAGAAATGTTTTTCTCTGTCTTGAGATTACGTTTGTTGTATTCACCATTGCATGATTTAGTAAAGGTGTATGATAAAATGCCGGAGGGTTGGAAACTTCACCATAGAATAAAATGAAACGCATTAGCATTTTAATACCCGTCCATAATGAAGAGAAGATTATTCAAGAAACATTAGAACATTTGAAGAAATATTACTCTCAATACCCGTTTGTTGAAATTCTTATTGGGGATGATGGAAGTACAGATAAAAGTGCTGAAATTATCAAGGAGTACAAGTTTGTTCGTTATATTAAATTGCAAAATAGGGGGGGGAAACCTGCTGTTTTGGAAAGTTTATTTCCTTTAGCTAAGGGAGATTTGATTATGATCCATGACGCTGACTGGAAATTTATCTATAAAGAAAAAGGTTTTCTTGAAATGCTTTCTTGGTTTGATGATCCTAAGTTGGGGGGGATTGCAGATTCCTATTCTGGAGTTTATAATGAAGAGAGAGTTGCTAAAAACCAGAGTTTGGGTTTTTTAGCAGATGCTTGGACTTCGCAGTTTAGAATTGAATTTCAGAAGAAATACTGTACAAAACGAATTGATGGTGTGTTATACATTGACTTAGAAAGAATGCATTTTCCCTTCTTCATGAATATCTTTAGAAAATCTTTAGTTGATCAAGCATATACTCTTGGAGATGATATTGAAAGGACGTTGCAGATTTTGAGGAAAGGTTACTTGGTTAGAGTTGTTGAAGATGAAAAATATCCTCATGTGGAAATTTTAGAGCAGGAATGCAGTTTGAATGATTTATTCAAACAAAAAGTGAGGACGCATTTTGCAAGGAAACAAGTGAAAGAAGGTTATCAGTATCAACCAACTTTGTTCAAATTTTGGCTTCCATTTTATGGTTATATGTTGATGAATTTGTATCGAGTAAAGAGAGCAAAAGCATTAATAGCTTTAGTGCTTTTCCAGGGAATTATGATAGGATCTTGGTTTAGGACATTATTCATGTCAACAAAGAAAGTGAGCACGAAAGAAGCATGGCAGATGAGACTGGAAAGAAAGTAAAATTAAATGTTGGATGTGGAAGTAAGATTTTAGCAGGATATGTGAATCTTGACAAGTTTAAGATTCCTGGTGTAGATATCGTTCATGATCTTGAGAAATTTCCATATCCTTTCAAAAAAGATAGCTTCGAAGAGATAGGGTGTTTTATGATTTTAGAGCATATGGAAGATTTGGTGCAGATTATGAAAGAGTTACACAGGATTAGTAAAAATGGTGCGTTGATTAGAATCAAAGTTCCTTATTTCTCGTGTGCGAGTAATTTTATTGATCCTACCCATAAAAGATTGTTTAGTTATTACAGTTTTGATTTCTTTACAAAAGATGAAGAGTATAATCAGTTTATGTTTGATAAAGAAATGCCTATTTTTAAGATTGTTAAAAGAAGGATTATCTTTTATTCTGTGTACAAAATATTTGAACCTTTGTTTAATCTGAAATTTTTAGTTAAAGCGTACACAGGTGCTTTATCGTATCTTATTCCTGCAGGAGAATTGTATTTTGAATTACGGGTTGTGAAATGAAAAAAATTATTTTATTGTATGATTTCTTGAAAGAACCTGGTGGCCTAGAAAGAGTGATGGCCACTCAAGCGAGATATTTATCTCAGAAGTATTCGGTTCAGAATTCTTTTTCCTATCTTGATTCTCATAGCGAAGCGTTTCGTTTATTTGAAGGAGTCTCTCTTATTTCTCATGGGATCATTTTCAAAAATCAGAGCTTAAGAATCATGCTTACTTTCTTGTTTCCTAAGATCAAAGATGCTGACCTTTACATAAGCCATAGTTTTATGTGCTCAACTTTCGCTTATAGGAAAAAACTTTTCTATAAAAAACCTTATTTTGTTTATCTCCATCATCCTCCTCTTTTCTTGTATCTTCCTGATGTGGAAAGACAAGTATGGAGCAAAGCAGGAATTTATCGAAGGATAGCTTTTTTTATTGGAAAAACTCTCGGATTCTTTTTACGATTTTTGGATAAAAAAGCTGTGTGCTATGCAGATAAAGTTTTTGTCAATAGTTTATGTACTCAAAAAAGGATAAAAAAAATTTATGATATTGATGCTGAGGTTTGTTATCCTTCCATTAGCGGTCGTTTTACAGAAGTTCCTGAAAAAAAGGTTGAGGATATTCTTAGAAAATTTAAACTTCCAAATCAATTTGCTTTGAGCGGAGGAAGGATAATTCCTGATAAGAGATTTGACTGGCTTTTGGAAATTTTTTCAAAGTTTCAGAGTCCTTTAGTTATGGTTGGAAGTATTAAAGAAGAATATAAGCAATTTCTCATGGATATGGTGCATAAACTTAAGATTGAGGTATATTTTGTTGGTTTTGTTTCCTCAGAAGAGTTAGTTGCTTTGTACAATAAAGCAAGCGTTTTTTGCTTTACAGCGCCCCAAGAGGATTTTGGATTAGTTCCTATTGAAGCGATGAGTTGTGGAACTCCTGTTGTTGCTTGGGATGATGGTGCTGGGCCCAGCGAAACTGTAATTTCCGGAGTTAATGGATACTTAGCAAAGCCTTATGATATAGAAGATTTTGCTAAAAAAATTCAAACTCTTATTAAACAAAACTTTAAGAAAAAGAATAAACAAAAGATTCTTCGTTCTGTGGATAAATTTAGGGAAGGTATCGCTTTAAAGAATTTTAATCATGAAGTGGAATTAGTTTTAACTAAATCATAATTAGTTACTTCGTAGATGACTACTGCAGGCTTCTTTCCTTCTTGATCAAGGAAATATCCTTGGACTGGTTTTAGAGCATCAGGATATTTTGAAGGTAGTTCATACGTCCAGGGTTCGGATTGATAAAAGATTGTGACTACATAGTATTTAGGTTTCCATTTCTGCAGATGCGCTTGAATATCTTTTTCATCACTAATACTTACTACTTGTCTTTCGGAAGCATACTGCAATTCCATATAGACATTATTTGAGAGAATTTTATCAGATGGAAGAGAGTTTGCTTTTATCCATTTTCCTGCTAGTTGCACTTGCATTTCAGAATCTTTCTTAATATCGATAATCTTTTTTGTTTGATCTAACTGCAAAAAAGCACCATAACAGAGAATTATTAATACTACTCCTAAGGCAATATATCGATTGAATTTCCTAACAAAATCATAAATTAAGAGAAGGCCTTTTGAAGCAAGGAGAAATACTGCTGGAGCAATAATCATTAACCATCGATCTTCTGCACCTTTCTGAATAAATATAAAATACCATACGGGAACAAGAATCCAGAGCAGTATGAAGAAATCAGTATTCAAGCTTTCTTCTTTTCTCTTCACTAACAAATCAAATCCAATAAAGAGTTTATACAATGTTAGTAATCCAATAATAAATAGAACAAAAAATACTAATAGAGTATATTGTTCAAAGAATTTCAAGACATACCAAGCTGGTCCTCCAGAGAATCCTTGTGCATAACTTTTTGCAAAAGCCAAATAACTTCCAAATTTTGCTTTTTCCCAGAGAAGATAAGCACCCATAAAAATTAATCCAAGCGCAGCTGAGATCCAAAGATCTTTGTTTTTTAAGAACTTAAGACGTTCAGTAACAAGAAGATAAATCACTATGGAGAGAATTACTAAAAGACTTGCTAATCTTGTCAAAAAACTGAGTGCAAGAATCGGGCCAATAAGCCAGATGAATTTTTTGTTATATGTTTTCAAGTAGTATTGCCAGAACAGATAAATAGCTATTACATACAATAAAAGAGCTAGAGCATCTGTATGCACTCTAGTAGTATTAAAAATGAGAAGCCAGAAAATAGCCATGATAAAAGAGGCAATTAATGCAATCTTTTTTGTGTACATTGACTTTCCCACTTGATATGTGAAGAAAACTGCTAAAAGTGAAGGAAGAAGTACTGTGATAAATCTCACAACAACTTCATTTGCCTTTAAGACATAGAGGAATGCGATTATCAAAGGAAATAAAGGCGGTCTTTGAGAATTCAAGTCCATAGGAATATGTTGGACCCAGTGTTTTGCCATATTCATGTACTCTGCTTCATCCCACCAGAGTCCTGTGTTAATATTGAAATATTTGATTCTGATAATAAATGCTAGAATGAGAATTCCAATTAATGCTAGGTTAAATTTATCCTTAAAGAACTCTTTCATTCGTATTTAGATTGAAAGATACTATAAAAAGTTTTTTGTTTTGGGAAATTCTATCATCTAAATTCTTATAAAGAATACTTAGGATACTATTGATCTAATCTGCTCCAAAGGATTAATACTTTTTTTAAGTAAATGATCACTTAATACATGTTGCGGATGCTTTACAGTTAAAAAACCAACAATTTGCCAACTGAACTCTTTTTCTATAACGGTAGGACAAAACACTGCATGGGGATTTCCTTCTTGTCTCTCTTCTGGCCCTTTTTTGCATTTTTCTCTCCAAGTGGTTAATTGTAAGCATGGTAATCCTCCGACTCTTGCTACAATTGCTGCTCGCAACTCCTGCGGCGTTGTTCCAATGTACCATGCTCTTCTTAGTGTATTCTTGTCAACTGTCAGCTGTTCTAAAGAAACTCTATGATGATAAACTTTTGTATCACGCACTGTCGCTATGGGCATGGCAACTTCGACATAAACATCTAATTTGCTTCTTGGGAGAACTCTTTCCGGTTTTTCTCTAAATTGATATTGTGGAGGAATTGTTAGTTCTTCTAAAGTAAATAATCCTTTACTTCCTGTACCATCTCCTGGTTGGAAGATAACTGCGTTGATTCTTCCTATGTCCGCGCCTTTATAGGATATAGGAATCTCGGCTTTTGCAGTGTATCCTCTATTTGGAGTTAACTCTATGGAAGGGCAAGGAGCTAAACAAATATCTTTTGATCCATTTGGAATGAGCAATCGTTTGTATGGTCTAAGACAATCATCAATCGTTCTCTGTAATAAGTCTGTTGGTAAGGTATGTTCCATTCTAGTTTTCCAATACTCTTTGCACCTCTAGAGCCGAAATGCTCTTTGTGAGTTCTTTAGGGATATCATCCATGTAAAAATGTTTTTCAAACAACGGACTTATAAGCTTTTTTACTCCGCCATATTCTTCAATTTCCCAAGGAGGAGTACAAAAAAATAAAGCAATTACTTTTTTTCTTAAGCCAATTGCTAAATGCAACGTAAGCGTGTCTCCTGTGATAATTGTTGAACAACAATCTAATACTGCAATGAATTCTTCTAAAGAATTATTTGGGTTATTACATAACACTTCTTTGTTTACCCTCTTCTTTATGTTTTCTTGAAGTTCTTTTTCTTCTGGACCAGCTAAAAGAATTATTTTTTTGCTTGATGCGTTAATGAATTTGATTATTTCTTCTTCGTGCCATCGTTTTGCTGGCCATCGTAAAGCAGAGCCAATATTTATTCCTAAGAGATTATTTCCATATTTTTTTCTTATCTCTGCGATTTCTTTGACTTCTATTGAGTATTCTTGTTTTTCATATTTTAGAGAGAGAATATCAAACATCATTTCTTGATAGGTTTTTCTGTTTTCTCTGTTGATATGATTGGAAAGAGCTCTTTCCAAATAAAATTCTGCTTCTTTATTAAAAACAAAAGGATGACCATCTTCCTCTAAGAAATATCCGAATTTCTCTTCTGCTTGAATTATGTTAGCTAAGGCAGTTCCTGGAACATCAATTTCTAATGAGATAAGAACATGAAATTTTTCTTTCTGTAAACGCAATACAGTATCTAAATTATAAGAAAGAACTTTCTCTACTTTTCCTTTGAGCAAAAATTTACTTTCTTCTTTCGTTACCCAAGTAATGTAAGGATTTCCATATTTTTTCCTTAGAGCTTCTATTATAGGTGTGGTTCGTAAGACATCCCCCATTGCTCCTAATTTAATGATAAGAATTTTTTTCGTGTAAGGATCATAGAATTCACAGGATTCGCAACTAGGATACTCTTCTACTCTTTGTATTTCACAGATACGTGTTCCTAGGAATTCTTTACAATCTCTGTTCCATTTATACTTCATTTTAACCCCTTATTATGAGAAAACGTATGTTTTTAAAGGTATTTTTCTTTGTTTTTTTATGCTTGCGTATATTGCCGGACCTCTTTTTAGTGAAGAGCAGAGAAAGAAGCTTGAGCAGATTGAAAAACTGTGTAAAGAGGGGGGATTTTCAACTTTTTTACCTCACAGAGATGCTGGACTTTGGGATAGAGACGATCACAAAGAAATATTTGAAAAAGATTTGCAAGGATTAAAAAAGTGTGATTTGGTTGTTGCTTTAGTTGAGGAAGAAGATTGTGGAACTTCGTGGGAGATAGGATATGCTTATAGCAATAAGATTAAGGTTATCGCTTTAGGAAACAAAGAACATACTGACATTATGCTTAAACATTCAGCAATACTTGTTGAAACTTTGGAGGAATTAGATGAGCTTCTTACGAAGACCAGAAAAGGGTAAATACGTTACATTTGAAGGATTAGAAGGGGTGGGAAAGAGCTATTTATTAGAACAATTAAAGAATGAGTTTGTTGTTTTAGCTGATGACGATTTAAGCAATTTTAGCACTAAGTTATTAGACTCTATAAGGAATAAGGATTTATTCTTTAGACGTGGGCACCCTTTGTCTGAATTCTTAATTTTCTTTGCAGCTGAATTGTATGAGATTGAGAAGAAAGTGATTCCTTCTTTGAAGAAGGATAAGGTTGTAATTCAGGATAGGGGTGTTGATACAAATGTTTTGTATGTTGCTTTGCAATCTAATCTAGATATTGTTGAATTATTAAAAGTCAGAGAGAAGATTTGTTTTTTGCCTGACTTAACTATTCTCTTTGTTGATGATTTTCTTGCTTGTACAAAAAGAGCTGAGCAACGAAATGGAAGAGAGTACGCTCCAGAAGAATTAGTTTTTTTGAGCAAGATTGGGGAGGGTTTTGAGAACTTGGCTGAGCTATTTCCTGAACGAATTAAAATTGTAAACAAGAAAGGGAAAAGTGAGAAGCAAGTTTTGGGAGAAGTAAGAGGATTGTTAACTGGATGACTTTGATAGAGATTTCTTCATTTCTATGGTTTTTTAAAGAACCATATGGTTTTCTTTAGAACTAATCCAAAGGCTTCGTGCTTCCTATCTCTTCTTCTCTCCAACCATCCTTGTAGTCTTTTTCTTTTGACGCTAATTTCCAGGCTTGCAAGCGCATGAACATTAACTCTATAGTCCAGAAAAATTCTTTAGGATTCTTAGGAAAAGTGAAGAAAATAGCTACGCCACGAAAGGCTTCTCCAAAAAACGTATTTTTTCTTCCTATGATTTCACTTTGGAATATTTTTTGTAAGGCAATATGCCCTTTGATATTTCTTTTTTTCTGATTAAGCCAGTCTTTTTTATTTTGAGGATTTAAAACGAAAACTTCAGCAGGTACATACTTAATTTTATAGCCTTTCTTCCAGAATAAAATAGGGATAACATTGTCTTCGGATGCTTCTGTTGGAAACTCTGTTAATACTCCATTTCGTATTGCGAATAAATACCCAGAAGCTTCAAAGAATTCTTTTTTAGAAGATAATCTTTTTCTTGTCTTATCCATTTCTGTGAATAGTAATTGAGACCAGAAGCCAAATTTGTTGTTTCGAGGATTTAGCGAAACAGGTTTTCCACAGATTACACCAATCTCTGGATCTTTAAAACCATCTACAATAAATTGAATAGCAGTTTTTCCAGTGTATACATCTCCATCTGTGAAAATAAGAATATCATCTTTGTTTTCTGAATAGAATCTTCTTAGTATCATATTGAGAGCATAACTCTTTCCTTCTCCTTCATCTAAAATGAACTCAACTTTATCACTAAATTTATTGATGATAAACTCTTCAACTTCTGGAAAAGGATCCGTGACAATAACCTTGAATTTTTCTTTCGTTTCTTGATTTAGAAGAGCATTAACAGCTTGTTCTGTTGCTTTAGGCTCTTCATACGCTGTAATAATAACATGCATCATATAAGTTTGAATAGAAATAGCCTTATAAAGTTTTGGCGCGAGCTTCATAGATTGCAATTGCTTCTTCTCTTACACCATAGCAAGGAAAGACTTCTTTTAGTTTAGTCAATAAGAATATACCATCTACTCTTCTGTGCAAATTGCAGAATGAAACCGGTATTCTCGATGCTTTTTCTAAGAGCTCTCCAATGAGAAGATAATTGATTGCATGGGAATTAACGTATTCCACATTTCTGAAATCATAAATAATCCCTGCTGCGGTTCTTTGTTCTCCTCGCATATTAAATTCTCTTGTTGGAAGTTCACGTATCCAGGGATCTTCTCCTGTTAGAGTAGAGCCTTTTGGGAGAGCAATTACTAATCCAGGAAGCGTTTCAATTTCCGATAGGAGATATCTTGAAGCATCTTCAAGTGTTAGGTAATTTCTTTCTTCTGCCATGTAAAAAGCACCTCAAGAAATTATTTAAAGCTATTTATTCTCCTTATTCCATGGTCAATGCAATCTGCTTAACTTCTGGTGGAATTGAAAGTAGTACTTTAGCGTACTATCTCAAAAAGAAACTAAAAGTTAAGAAACTTCTTCTGCTTTTCTTTGATTATGGACAGAAAGCTAGAGAACAAGAGGAATTTTGCGCAAGGAGAATTAGCAAAGATTTGAAGTGTGATTTTCAGAAGGTTGAGATTCCTTGGTTAGGGCAATTAAGCACTTCTTTTATCAATAAACAAGGAAAGGCTCCTGAAACGAAACAAGAAGACTTAGAAAATTTAAGCAAGGGAGATGAAGATATCTTGAACTGGTGGGTCCCTTGTAGGAATGCTTTATTCTTGACCATAGGATTAGCACATGCTGAATCTTTTTTTTTAAAGAAGAAAGAAAAATATAATGTTTATCTAGGAATTAAGAAAGAAGTCTATGCTGCTATGAAAGATAACACTCCAGAATTTTTGGAAGCAATGAATGGTATTGTTGAACATGCAACGCATCATGGAGATTATGCTTTAGAAGCTCCTTTACTCAAGTATGAAAAGGAAGAGGTTGTTAAGCTGGGAAAAGAGTTGAAGGTTCCGTATCAATTTACGTATAGTTGTTATTTGGGGGCTGGTTTTGAGAAAGAGATGCCTGTGCATTGCGGAAAATGTGCAGCTTGCAAATTACGCCAATATGCTTTTCAGTGGTCTTTGATTAAAGATCCTTCTTCGTATAGAAACTTATAAAAAGGAGAATTTTCTAAAAATAGGTATGAGGCTTCTTATCAGCGTTTTAATTGGTGCATTTATTTCCTTACTTATTCTTTCATTTTTTGGAGTGTACAGTGGTAATGTAGTTACTACTCCTAATTTTCAAAATTACCTAGCTGATGCTCAATCTATTGAGAAAATGTGTAAAAACAACTTTGATTGTCCTAGCGCTGTAGATACAAGCGGATTTTACTGCATTTCTGGAAGCGTGTATAAAAATCAAACAGCGTATCGATGCAATCTTGGAAAACAAGCTTGTGTTTCTCAGCCTGTCAAACAATTAGTTCAACATTGCAACAAAGATTCTTATTGTGTTGATGGAATCTCTGAGTGTCAACCTTCAAGATTTCCTGTTTGCAGCGATAGCGATAAAGGAAGAAACTTCAGAGTTGCTGGAGTAACTTCTAATAGTATTGGAGAGGTTCATAGTGATTATTGCTCAAGTAGAAAACAACTTGTTGAAGGATATTGTAATGCTACAGGATCAGTTCTGACGATTCCTTATGCGTGCAACTGCGATTTAAGTCATTGTACTGCTTAGGTTCTTCCCAGAAGTAAATCGCTATAGGATAAAGACACTAAATCTGTATCTCTGATTCTAAATTCTTGTTGATAGTGTTGACATTGTTCGAGGAGTCTTTCTCTTCCGATTGAACCTTCTAAGTCTATAGCTTCGATCTCAACAAATCTCCCTAAGCCTTTTACGATGTCAAGATGAAACTTTACATTCCCTATGAAATAAACCTCTCTTTGTTTTTCGACAATTACATGAATACCTAAAGCTTTGAGCAACATTTCGGGAAGAGCGGAATCTGGAAGCAGAGGAAATAGTGTAACGTTCGATTGTTTAGGGCCTTTTTGATCTTCCCTTTCGTAATAAATAAGAGCATTTTCAATAGTACCTTGCCTTAGTTTTAATCTTCCTCTTGGAATATGGAGATAGGTATCTGTTTGATGATCTATCCCTTTGAAATCAGCATGTCTTCTCAAATACTCTCTAACATGAGTTACATCATGATATTTTGCTTTCAATTCAATGTTAACGATGCCCATAGTTTGAAAAATCAATAAATCTACTGTTTTTTTATTTACCTTTCAAAAGATACAAAAGCTTAAATAGCTTCTGAAGTTCACCATAGTTAACCAGGTGGTCATTATGAAAGTTTTACTTATTTTTCCGTACACTCCAACGTTCTATGGATTACCCAATTATCCTCCGTTGGGCTTGAGTTATTTAGGTGGGACTTTAAAGGCTGAGAATATTGATTACAATGTTTTAGACTTAAGAGTCTATGAAGACTGGGAAGCTACTTTTTTATTAGAATTAAAAAAAGAGTATGATTTAGTTGGGATGGGATGTACTGCTTATGATTATAATCCTGCAAGAAACCTAGCAAAACTAATTAAGTTACATAGCAAGGCAAAAGTTTTCTTGGGCGGAGCGTACCCTACTCTAGTTAAAGACAAAATTTTAAGAGAGGATACTAATTTTGATTATTTAATTGTCGGAGAGGGAGAAATTACATTAAAAGAATTATTGGAAGCCTGCGAAAGAAAAAGAACGTTTGAATCTGTCAATGGCTTAATCTTTAGAAATGGCCATCAGATTCATGTGAATAAACCAAGAGCATGGAATGAAGATTTAGATGCATTGCCTTTCCCTGATTATGATAAATATGACCTAACAAAATACCATGGAGATACTACTCTTAGAGGCATTTTTAAAAGAATTAGAATCTTACCTATGACTACAAGCAGAGGATGTCCGTATAGTTGCACGTTTTGCAGTATTCCGGTGTTTACAGGAAAAAAATTTAGAGCACGAAGCCCTGAAAGTGTTATTAAGGAATTAAAGTATTTGAAGAAACGATATCGAGCAGGGACTATTGATATTTTGGATGATAATATGACTTTAGAATTGAATAGAGCAAAAGCAATTTGTAAACTAATGATTTCTGAAAAAATTAATATTTCTTGGGGAACTCCCAATGGAATTAGAGCTGACAGAGTTGATGAGGAATTAGCGATGTTAATGGCAAAATCAGGATGCAATGGTGTTGCAGTAGGAATTGAAAGTGTTGATAATGCTGTTTTGAAGAATATCAAGAAAGCTGAAACTATAGAAACTATTACTAATGGAATTAAACTTCTTAAAAAACATAAAGTTCCTATCAAAGGATTTTTCTTAGTGGGAAGTCCTGGAGGCTCAAAGGAAGAGGTTTTGAAAGCTTTAGCTTATGCGAAAGAACTTGATTTAGATGAAGCAAGGTTTAGCATGGCAACTCCGTATCCCGGAACAGAATTATATGACTGGGTGCATAAACAGAAAGCTTGGAAAGTTGAAAATCCAGAGGAAGATGTTGTTAAATTTACGCATGGTGGCACTGTAAAAGCGTTGTATGGGACCTTGCAATTTCCTGCTGAGGATGCGGAAGCTGCATATACGGAAGCAACTGAAAGCTGGGAAAAATATGACCTAGAGAGAAATTTTCAGAGAAGAGTCAAGAAAAAATTATTAGAGTATCCTAAAGTAAGAGGAGTCTTAAAACGAGTTAGAGATAGTATGAAAACGTAATTGTTAAGCACAACGTTTATAAAAGTATTTTCGCTTATGCATAGATGCTTACTATTCTAAAATTGTTAAGAGTGCAACAGTGGTATAAGAATTTAGTAATTTTCTTACCTCTGCTTTTCTTAGGAAAGTTTTTTGATTTTTCTGTTTGGCAGGGATTAGTTCTTGGGTTTTTCAGTTTAAGCCTTGTTTCTTCTTTTAATTATATCATCAATGATTTAGTTGATAAGAAAAAGGATCAGTTGCACCCTGAGAAGAAAGAAAGACCTATTGCTTCTGGAAAGATTAAGAGTTTCTGGGCATTACTTATTGGGATTTTAGTTTTAGGCTCTGGATTGTATCTTGCGTATACTTTATCTTTAGCTTTTTTCTTTGTTGTTTTAGCTTTGTTTATTTTATCTCAGCTATATTCTTTTTTCTTCAAGAACATGGTCTTTGTGGATATTTTAGCAATAGCTGTTAATTTTGTTTTACGAGCAATCTCTGGAACCTTTATTTTGCATGTTATTATCTCTCCTTGGCTTATTTTATGTACATTTTTCCTATCTTTGTTTTTATCTGTTGCGAAAAGGAAAGCTGATTTGCATTTCTTACAAGAGCATGCTGTTAAACATAGAGCAACTTTATTAGGATACACAGAACAGATTACAAATGCGTTATTGATTATTGCAACCGTAGCGTTATTGATGGCCTATAGTTTGTATAGTTTATTGAGCAATTATCATTGGTTATTACTAAGTTTACCCTTTGCTTTGTACACGATTTTTAGATATCTTTCTTTTGTGTATAATAATGATGCTTTAGTAAGGAATCCTGAGAAGGTATTTAAAGATTGGAAAATGGATATCGCAATTCTTCTTTGGATCTCTGTTGTTTTACTCGTAACCCTTTAGAAAAACTTTGGAGTGATAAAGACTTCCACTAAAGCAGCTACAACAAGCATTGCAACTGCAATCACAATTAAGTCAAGTGCATCTAACATAATCTTCTTGAATTTTTCAGTTTCAATATCATGATTAATCATAGCAACAGAGATAATGCCTCCTGCTAAGCCTCCTACAAAATAAGCCGCAATTTCTGGGAGACCATGAATCAAATATCTCAATAATCCTAGAGAGAACATATGAAAATAATTAAAGATTGTAGGATTTGTCGTAAGATTAGCAATGCCATTTTTTATGAATGTTCCTACCGCTGCTGAGATAACAGATGCGTTCCAGGTTAAGATGAAGATAGCTCCTGCACCATAGAAGAAGGCAAAGAAAATGCAAAACATCATGACTTTGATATTATTCAGGAAAATTTCAGTTAAGACCGTTGATTGCGCAACCTGACCAGAGATGATTCTTGCGTTAATACTTTCGATTGTTTGAATTTGAGACTGAAACATCGTTTGTACTAAATTTGCTGGTAATACAATATACCAGAAAGAATATGCAACTAAGAAACCGAGAAACAAGAATAGTAAAAAATTAATGACTTTGGCGTGCTGTTTGAGAATACTTCTTTCCGAAGTGAGTTCCATATCTACGTGTTCTTGCTGTTTCATGGTCCTATACAATAATGGAACAGCAGCTGTTACTGTAAGGAAAACCATGACTAAAGAAGAATAGGCTTTGAAGATCCAGACACTTAAGAAAATAGCAACGGTTGCGTAGAGAATTCCAATTAAGAACATACGAAAGGGTTTATGTTCTGCCTTTAAAGGAGACATTAATGATTCAAGCACCATCTTTTTGTATTTACTACTTTTTTGGGTCTTAAATACCTTTTGGTATTCCTGTCAAGTGTATCTCAAAAAAAGAATTGAAAACAGAAAAACTTAAATAATTAACAATAGCTTAATTTTTATGGCAATTACTAAAGAAATGCTTATAGGGGATATTGTAGCTAAATACCCAGAGGTTATTCCAACGTTAACAGGATTGGGAGTACATTGTGTAGGGTGTCATGTCAGTCCTTTTGAGAGCTTAGAAATGGGCTTTAAGGGACATGGCATGGATGATAAGACCATTAAAAGTGCTGTTTTACAACTGAATAAAGCGATACAGAAAAAAATTCCTGAGAAGAAAGAGAGTATTCAACAAGTTAATATTCTTTTAAGTGATGCTGCCAGTAAGAAAATTAAGGAGTTAATCAAAAAAGAAAAGAAACAAGCACTCCGTTTAGCTATTAAGCCGGGTGGATGTTCGGGGTATTCTTACACGATTACTTTGGAGAAAGCTGCTAAGAAGAATGATTTTGTATTAAAGCAGAAAGGAGTTACTTTGTATGTAGATAAGGCAAGTGCTCCTCAGCTGCATGGATCTTCTTTAGATTACTTAGATGGATTAACTGGAGCGGGATTTAAAGTTATTAATCCGAATGCTGTTTCTACGTGTGGATGTGGAAGTAGCTTCAGTTAAGTTTTTCACAATGTTTAAATAGAAGGAATACTCTTTAGTACTATGGTAGCGACAATAAGCATTCCCAAAGAAGAATATACGACACTTAAGTTAAAGGCAGATCTTTTTGATCATTATGTTGAAGTAGAAGAACTTTCATCCGAAGAACTTGCTAAAATTAAGAAAGCTCTTTCTGGTCCTTTATTATCTAAATCTGAATTTTTAAAACGCAACCAAGATTTGTCCTAAAATGTACACACTTATTTTTACTGAGCAGTTTAATACTTCTTTTAAAAAAGTTAAAGATAAGACTTTGAGAAAGCAAATTTGGAAAAAAATTAGTGAGCTTGAGCAAAGAGCTCCTCTAGGGAAGAAACTTAAGGGAAATCCTTACTGGTCAATTCATATCAATAAGTATAGAATAATTTATCAATTTAATGCTAATGAAGTCGTTATAGCTGATATTCTTGAAAGAAAGCATGGTTATCGCGAACTATGACAGAATATGAAACCATTAAGAATCATCAAGGATTATTTGATTTTTCTTTAGAGGGAAAGATCTCCGTAAAAGGAGATGGAAGCGTTGAATTCTTGAATGGACTGGTTTCTAATGATCTTGTGCACTTGAAGGAAGAGCAAGGAATCTCTGCTGCTTTTTTAAATAAATTTGGGCAAATTATTGCTGATTGTTTTATCTATCGAAGGAAAACTGGTTTTTTAATTTTTTTACCTATTGCACAAAAACAAAAGATTTTTGAAAAATTAAGAAAGGAATCTACTTTAGTAAATTGTGTAGTGGAAGATTTAAGTATGCAGTATGGATTATTCTCTCTTCAAGGAAAAGAAGCAAAAACTTATTTGGAAAAATTCTTTCAGATTAAACTTGATGAAAATAGAGAAATTTTACGGAAGAAGATTGCGTTTCTTGTTTTTAGACGGAAAAGGAGTAGTGTTGAGAGTTTTGATATTATGTTTCCTGCTTTGCATTATCAAGAGTTTTTGAAAGAGTTAGCGCTTAAGAAAAATTCTGCAGAAGTTTATGAAATCTTACGATTAGAAGCAGGGATTCCTCTGATGGGCATTGATTTTGATGAGAAAACGATGTTGCTCGAAATTGGAGAAGAGGCAGTGAGTTTTACCAAAGGATGCTATGTGGGACAAGAAGTGATTGCGAGAGTAAAAAATTTAGCAAAAGGAATCACTGCTAAAAAATTAGTGAGACTAGAGATTGAAGGGAAGGAAAACTTTGTTAAGAGTACGGAAATAAACTCTGCTAACCAAAAGATTGGATTTATTACAAGTGCTACTTATTCCCCAGGATTACAGAAAGTTGTTGCTTTGGGATTTATTACGAAAGGATTTTATGATAAGAAAACAGTAGAAGTTTGTGGGAAAAAAGGATTAATTATTTAATTCCTTATTCTTTTTCCATTATTCTTTTCATAGCTTGTTCCATCTTTGCACTCATGTTATAGCCATGCTTTCTGCAAAACTGCTGAAATTGAGAAGCTGTTGTTTTATCAATTGTAAAAGTCATTTTTGTTTTTGTTCTAATTTTTCCTGTTTTTTCAAATTCCAAGAGAGTATCAAAAACAGCTTTGTCTCTCTTAGCAATTTCTCTTGCTTTTTCTATGAATTTAGCGTTGGATTGCATTTTGTATGTATAAATATGTATTGATTATTTACTTTTTTTATATAATCCAATCAATTCTCCTTGACCGAGAATATGTCCTTGCATTGCTTTTTCTACATCTTGTTTTTTAGCATGTCCACTGACAATAAGTGTTTTATCTAAAGCATAGACTTTGAAGAAATATCTATGAGTTCCTGAAGGAGGACACGGACCACCAAAAGATCTTCGTTTAAAACTATTGATGCCTTCTGTACCTGGAACTGAATTTTCAGGAATTTTTTCTTTTGTTGGAATATTCCAAACAACCCAGTGTACCCAAGTTCCAACAGGAGCATCCGGATCATCAACAATAATAGCTAAAGTTTTTGCACTATCGGGAATATTCTTAATCTCTAAAGGAGGATTAAAATCTTGACCTTCACATGTATATTTACTTGGAATCATCTCATTATGCTTGAATGCTGGACTTGTTATTTTTAATGGAATCATGCTTGAAACCTCCCTATTAATTCTCCTTTAGCAATCACATGGTCTTTCATGAAACTTTCAATTTGTGTTTTATTAGGGGAAATTTCGAACTGAGGCATATTTGCGAAATCTAGTGCATAGACTTTAAAGAAATAACGATGTATTCCTGAAGGAGGACAAGGTCCTGTATACTTAACTTGCCCCGCACTATTTTCTCCAGAAAGTCCAGGATTTGTGTTCTCTTTGATTTCTGTTATTTTAGGATCTATATTATACATCACCCAATGAACAAAAGTACCTTTTGGAGCATCTGGATCATCCATGATAAGCACTAATGACTTTGCTTCTTTTGGAATCCCTTCAATAGATAAATCAGGATTAATATTTTCACCTTTGCAGGTGTATTTTGTCGGAATCATTTCATTCTGCTTAAAGGCTGTGCTTGTTATTGTAAGTTGTTTCATTGGTATCTCTCCTTGGTTTTGCGTACATCCTGATACTAAAAGAAAAGAAAGTATACTTATAAAAATTACTGATTTCATTTCTCTTCTTAGGAGACTGAAATTTAAATAGTTATGCAAAAGCTTTTTAAAAGAGAACCTTGTTCTATCTCTATGGAAGTACCTAAAGAAATAAAGAAGATTAATGAAGTAACTTGGGAAATTCCAACTAGTTACAAACAAGGCATGAATGTGCCTGCCAGGATTATTGCAACTGAGAAATTGTTGCAGCAAATGGATAAAGGTGTCTTTGATCAGGTAACAAATGTTGCTTGCTTACCTGGAATTGTCAACTATGCGTATTGTATGCCTGATGGACACTGGGGATACGGTTTTCCCGTCGGTGGATTGGCAGCGTTTGATCCTGAAATTGGCGGAGTTATTAGTCCTGGAGGTATTGGCTTTGACATTAATTGCATTAGCGGTAAGTCTAAAATTATGACTGCATATGGCTCTTTTTTAGAGATTAAAGATTTCGAACATCATTTAAATCTAGAAACGAAATCTATTGATTTTTCAAACTGTCAAGAGATTCGTACGCAACCTCTTTTGTTTATGAAGAAATTCTCTCAAGATTTAATCAGGATTGAGACAAAGGCAGGACATGAAATTATTGCAACGAAAGATCATCCATTTTATACGCCTGAAGGAATGAAGTTAGCAGGAACCCTTACTCAGAACTCTGCGCTAGCTGTTTCTCCCTTTGAAGGAGTTCCCCATGAATCCATGGCAGATAATATTATTTTAGACAAAGAACACATAACCTCTATTGAAGATAGGTCTTCTATTTTGAAAGAACTTCATTCTAAAGGACTTTTACCTCTCAAATCAAATTCCCTCTATCTACCTGTGCTTGCTAAGCTCGTTGGTTTTCTGCAAGGAGATGGACATATTTCTTCTTATTACAATAAAAAAAGAAAACAGAATGTATGGTCGACTGTGGTTATTGGAAAAGAAGAAGATTTGATTACTCTTAAAAAAGATATTGAATTTTTAGGTTATTCTTCTTCATCAATCCAAACAAAAAAATATCAAAGTGTAGTGCAAGAAATCGACGAAACAAAAAGAAATATTTCAGGAAATTCTACACAAATGCGTAGTAATGCACAATCTTTGGCGTTCTTACTTCATGCTCTTGGGGTCCCTAAAGGAAATAAAACCTATGCATCTATAAATGTTCCCTTGTGGATTAAAGAATCTCCTTTATGGATAAAAAGATTATACTTGGCTGGACTTTTTGGAGCTGAGCTAAGCAAACCTCAACAAGATAAAAAAGAAAACTACCGATTTAAAGAACCAAGTTTCAGCCAAAATAAAGTAGCAGATTTCATCCCCCATTTGAGAATATTTTTATCCGATATTAAGGAATTGTTGCAAGAATTTGGAATAACTTGTAATAAAATCTATATGCAAAAAGGAGTTATAAATGTTAGGGGGGATGAAACCATAAAATTAAGTCTTAAGCTCTCTTCTGATATTGATAATCTAATCAATTTATGGGGTAAGATTGGTTATGAATACTGTGAAGAAAGGAAAAAACTTTCTCTTTTAGCATTACATTATCTAAAATTAAAAAGAAACACAATAAGTAGAATAAATAAAACGCTTCAGGAGTGTGTTATTCTTCAAACCAACGGAGTTGAAAAAACGAAAATACGAGAGCATGCATTTGCTCATCAAATAAGCTTTTCTCTTCTTAAAAAAACATTAGTCCAAAAAAACAGTTCTGCTTCTCGATTGCTTACTTTTATGTCATTTTCTGATTTTGTGTTAAAGTATGCCTTACCTGAATCTGGTTATTTTGTTTGGGATGAGATTTCTGCGATAGAAGAATTAGAAGAAATTCAGGAAGTCTATGATTTTACAATTAACCATAAAGACCATAATTTTATCGCAAATAATTTTGTTATTTCCAATTGCGGCATGCGTTTAGTTACTACTAATTTGACTTTCAAAGACGTACAACCTAAATTAAAAGAGTTAGTTGATACATTATTCAAAATGGTTCCTGCTGGTGTAGGAGCTAAAGGATTTGTTCCTGTTACAAGAGCACAATTTAAGGAGGTTATGGAGCATGGAAGTAAGTGGTGTATTGAAAATGGTTATGGTTGGAAGGAAGATTTAGCTAGAACTGAAGGTCATGGAAAAATTGAATGGGCTGATTCAAGCAAAGTTAGTGAGAGAGCTATTGTAAGAGGTATTAATCAGATAGGAACGTTAGGAAGTGGAAATCACTATCTTGAGATTCAGAGAGTTGAAGAGAAGAATATTGTTGATAAAGAACTAGCAAAAAAATTCGGAATTTTTCCAGATCAGATTGTTGTGATGGTGCATTGTGGCTCGAGAGGATTTGGCCATCAAATTGCAACTGATTATTTACAAGTTTTTGATAAAGTCATGAAAGAGTATAACATTGTTATTCGAGATAGAGAATTGAGTTGCGCTCCTTTTAATACGAAAGAGGGACAGGATTACTATAGAGCCATGGCCTGTGCTGCGAATATGGCTTTTGCAAATAGACAAGTCATTTTACATAGAATCAGAGAAGGATTTTCAAAAGTCTTTAATAAAACAGCCGAAGAGCTTGAGATGCATCTAGTGTATGATGTTGCCCATAACATTGCGAAATTAGAGGAACATAAGGTTAATGGGAAAAAGAAAACATTGATTGTGCATAGGAAAGGATCAACGAGAGCATTTCCACCTTTGCATTCTGAACTCGATCCAATATATCAGAAAATAGGACAACCCGTTATTATCGGCGGGAGTATGGAAACAGGATCATTCTTATTAGTGGGAACGCAGAAAGCTATGGATGAAACTTTTGGGAGTACATGTCATGGTTCAGGAAGAACGATGTCAAGGACGAAAGCAAGGCATGATGTTCGTGGAGATCAATTGCAGAAAGATATGGAGAAACGAGGTATTTATGTTAGAACTGTTTCTATGGCTGGATTAGCGGAAGAAGCTGGAGTTGCGTATAAAGATATCAATGAAGTTGTAAAATCTGTTGAGTTAGCTGGAATTTCTAAACCAGTGGTTGGTTTAAGACCCATAGGCAATGTCAAAGGCTAGGGCTTGCTTATTTTCCAAAGAAGATTAAACACTTGCCTATACGATGCAGCAACATGCTTATTCTGAATAATTGTAACAACAGGTTTATCTGTCCATACCACAAATGCTACTTTATCTCCGTAGATAGTAGTTTCAGTCAAAGGCTCTAAATTCTCTTCAAAAAATCTAAGTTCTATCAAATTTTTTGGAATAACTTTTTTCCAGGATCTTAAAGATTTATGAAAAATCATCTTAGCTTTTATTCCGTATGCTTTTTGTTTGGCATGAATATTCTTCCAGTAATACTCTCCAATCTCTTCGGATTCCTTTGGACTTCCGAATACTAAATAGTTTATTCTTTTTTCAACTATTTCTGTATAAATTTGTCGAATTCCCGTATACCCTCTTAACACTGAAGCGGTTTCAGAAACTTGTTCTTGTTTAGAGAGATTTATGGATTCTACTACTTCTTTGATGATCTTTTCTTTTTCCTCAATTTCTAACTTTTCTTTTCTGATAAACTCCGTAAGAAACTCTGGTTTTTGCAATTGATACATCCTTTTATTATTTTCAACAACCTTAGAAATTAATCCTCTTTCACACATTCTTTCTAAAGCATCATATACATTTGCCTTATAGAACCCTGTTTCTTCAACAATTTTTTGTACGGGAGATGAACCTCGTTTTAAGAGTGTTGAAAAGATTGCAGATTCTGTTTGTGAAAACCCTAATCTCTTTAATTTCTCTAATTCCATTAGTAGTATTATACTACTACTTACTTAAATATCTTTCGTAATGCATTATTCTTGTAGGAGAAAAAATGAACAACCTTGAAACCATCCTAACTTATTACAAGGATCAAAGAAAGACTTTGGGTAGTCACTTAGTGGCTTTTGGAGCAAGTACAGCACTTGCTGCTTTAGCATCTAAATTAGCTGCAGATGCAAGTGGTGATAGTGATGCTGCATCTAGTTTAGTTGGCACACTCTCCGCTATGGGAGTGTATTGGCCTACATTTATTGGAGGCTTAATCTTGAGGGATCGGAAAGAATTAAAGGATGCATCAGGTATTCGATGGAGTAAGGTAAAAGAAAGAGCTTTAGAATATGCTTCCTGGTTTGGTGCTGGAGAAGCAATCTATGCAGGAGTACGTGGAGGAATTCACGCTTATTTACAGCATGAAGGGCGTGATCCAGAAGTAGCTAGCGCTATTGCAGATAGTGTTACAGCATCAGCATACACTTTGGGTTTACCTTTTATCCAGATAGGAATGGATCATACAAAAAATTACATCAAACGGATTCTAAGGGTGCATTCTTAGAATTTTTTTAATACACTAGAAACATATATAAGAAGAGACGTTAAATTCCTAATAGGATGAAAAAATTCAGATTCTTGGAAGATGTAGCAATAGCTGATATTTGTTTTGAGGCTTATGGTAAAACTTTAAATGAAGTCTTTGAGAATTCCGCTTTAGCTTTTTTTGATATGACTGCTAATCCTTTAACAATTAAGTCTAAACTTACAAAAGAGATTGTTTTAAAAAATCCGATTGAACAAAGTTTGTTGTATGATTTTCTTTCTGAGTTAGTTTTTTTAAAAGATGCTGAACAACTTATTTTCAATTCAGTAAAAGTTTCTATAGTAAAAGGGCAATTAAAAGCTATTTTAAAAGGAGATCTTATTCAAGCAGAGAAACAAGAGTTGAGAAATGATATTAAAGCAATAACCTTTCATATGTTTGCTTTAGAAAAAACAAAGAAAGGATATACTTCAAGAGTTGTTGTTGATATTTGATAGTATTTTATAAATTTTGCTTACTTCTTTCTTTTATGTTTCATTTCACTTTTCGAGGGTTAGAGGAAATTGGAGATATTCCAAGAGTCATTGATTTTTTAGCAAGACAAGATCTTGGCTATCCAAGGTATCAAGATTGGGTGCAAAGAACTGAATTTGAATTACAAACTGGATATAAAACTCCTTTTCTTGCTTTTGATGGGCATACTTTAGTTGCAGATTTAATATTTCAGGATCATAAAACCTTACCGAGAGTAAGAGAGTTAAAAAATCTTAGAGTGCATCCCGATGTTAGGGGAAGATTTTTTGCTGCCTTTCTTCTTAGACAAGCAGAAGTATATCAATCTGGATCTTTTGATACTTTGCTTGGCGATGTTCGAGAGGATCAACATGCTATGCTTTCTGTTTTGAGAACTGCAGGGTATCAACCTTTATTTCCTCTTCCTTTGTACAGTCCAGACAGCAACGAGGTTATCTTGGCTAAAACAAAAACTTCTTTAGACTCTGTAACTGCTTATTTCCACTAAACTTCAACCAATACTTGTATAGAAGATTTATTTCTCTCCTCGAGAACTTCCATATCTGTGTAGGTAATGGCTTTGACCTCTTTTAGGAATTCATATTTTTCTCTTCTTTTATCGCCCCAAACATAGGCAATTAGTGTAAAGCCTTTTTGTTTTTTGATTGTCACTTTGATATCTTGAATAAAGAAATCTTCTGTTTCCGCTAAATATAATAATTCTTCTAGGAATACAAATAATAATCCTTTGACATCCATAGCTCCTACTGTAATTTGCTTTTCAGTCTTAGGATCAACATTTTTTACCATCAAAGAAACCATTGCCTTTGCACCATTCTCAAAAGCCTCTTCAAGTGTTTTTCCATATGCTTGAAGCTTTACATTATTGAGATGTTCAAGCACGGTGTATTTCATAGTAAGAGTATTCTAATTTGAATTTATAAAGGTTGCTAGCGTAGTACGTTGTAACATTAAAGGGGTCCATCATCTCTCTTTTTGGAAATCTCCAATCAAATCTAACAATCTATTTTTGCTTAATCCTAAATAATTTCTGCTTCCTAGAGCTACTATAAATACTCCAGGATGACTAAATCTGTAAATCCCCTCTCTACTCATTTTGATATCTTCCTGATTTTGACGAATACAAAAATCCATAAATTCTAATGCTTCCTCAAAATTTTGCTTTTGTTTCATTTCGATTACCCCAATAACATCATTTCTTATGGGATACATAAATCTTATCCCCCCATTATGAGGGGCATAGAAAACTTTATTTAACTCAAGTATATTCCCCTAACTTTTTTCAGTTCGTTCTAATAACCTGAACCCATGCTATCTCTGATTACGTCTTTTCTTTCTACATTATATCTAATCTGATCATTTTTAGGATCATAACTGTATCCCGTTATTCTTTCAAAATATTCCACATTACCATACAACTCACTTGCGTGTTTGGTTAATGAACCACCAAATCCTGCTTCAATTATTTCCTTTACCATGTGTTTCCTAACTTTAATCGGAAATTGCTCAAATTGCCTTAATTTTCCATCAATTTTATCCTCTTGACCTATTTGAATTAACTCTATTTCAATTCTTTCCTCAAGTGTTTTACCTTTCATTTTTTTGCCTCCACCCTTGTTCAGCATTAATCTCCCAACGCTTTTCCATTGGTTTGGAGCCAGGTTTGAATTTTCCATTAATGTGCACTTCATCACGATCTGAACAATACCCAGTTTCAAATTCTAATGCTTGGTAAGTAACAGCATCTGTTTTCCTATTATATGCATATGATGTCAAACGAGTAAAATAATGAGTACCATCATACCACATATAATCAGTTAATCTATCTGCTACATATCTCTTAAATTGAATTGGAACTTCCACATCTGTTCTTAATCTTTCATAAATCTCACTAAATCTCCCAACTACATTCAATTTTTCCTCAAGTGTTTTATCTTTCATTTTTTTGCCTCCACATGAAACCTTCTCTAAATGATTTTCCAAGAAATCTCTTGTATCTTTCTCTTGCTGCTAAAATTGCAGTAACATCTGGATAAGCTTCTAATATACTTTCATAAGCCACTTTCCATGCTTCTGGATTCGTTTTATCTACATTTTGTCTTGTTACTATACTTAATCTCTCAACACCCATAGGATATGTTATAGTTGCTGAAACGCCGTGATTCTTTCCACCAGTTAGTATACTATATGGAATTGCTAATCTTTGGGCTTCTTGTCCTAGCATAAAGCCTAATTCTTCGGGTGTATCTCCTTCTGTTCTTGGCAATTCCAAATCAAAAATTCCAACAGCATACAAGCCTTCTTCAAGTTTTTGTAAGCCCTCATTGTAATTTGTAGCAAAGTCTACACGAGTACCGGCAATTTTGCTAAAATACTGTTGAGCACCTATTCTATTTTCTTCTCTATCTTCTACAACCAGTATTTCAAGTGTTTTTTCTTCCATTTTTTTACTTCCGCCTCTTTTAGGTCTGAGACCTTTTACCTTTACTATCTAATAGTAACATATACAATAAAGTATATTATTTTAATCTACCCCCTTTTAGGAGTAGTATAAAAATGTTTATAAACAAATAAATCTAGATATATTTAATGGAAATCAAGATTCTTGAAGAATTAGGTTTATCAAAAAGAGAGGCAGAAACCTATTTGACATTATTAGAATTAGGAACAACTACAATAGGGAGCATAATTCAGAAAACAAATATACCTTCTTCAAAGATATATGAAATTCTAGCCAGATTAAGTAATAAAGGATTAGTTACGCACCTAACAATAAAGCATCAAAAGCACTTTCAGGCTTCAGATCCGGAAATGATTCTACATTACTATGAAGAAAGAAAAGAACAATTTATGAAGATTCTACCAATTTTAAAAGAAAAACAAACACTTGTAATAGATAAACAAGAAGTAGAGCTCTATGAAGGCAAAATAGCGATATTCAGTATGTTAAGATTCTTAATAGAACAAGCAAAGAAGGGAGATGAATATCTAAGTTTCTCATTAGGAATTGAGCATAAAGACCCGGAAATCTCGTTATTTTTAACAAATTTAGCGAGGAGAAGAAAAGAAAAAGGGCTTAAAATAAAAGTTCTTTCAAGTAATAAGAATAGGAAAATTATAGAACAGACTTATTCAAAAGAAGTTTTGAAAATGATAAATAATAAATTCACTAATTTAGATTATCCTCAAGGGATAATTATATTAAACGATAATTATATAATTTTAGACTGGGAAAATAAGTTTACTGCCATAAAAATTAAAAGTAAAAATATAACAGATAAATACAGAAAATTCTTTTATGACGTTTATGATGGCTCTGTTAAGTTAATTAATGCTTGTTCTTGATTATACCTATTAAAGTATTTGTTTCAAGAGTAAAATTCTAAAAAATGATTTAAGAAAAGGGGGAAAAGAAGGTAAAAATTGGCTTCTTTTTAGTCAGCATTAATTAACTTAACACATGCTTTATGATAGATCAAAATAAAAAATCATAGGCAAATAGGCTGATTTTCTCCAAATATGTTTTTGTTCATCTTACATCATATCTTGAGGCATTCTTGGAGGTTCTCTGGAAGCTGGTCCTGCTGCTATGATATCATCAATTCTCAAGATAAGTTCAGCAACTTCAGAAGCTGATTTCACTGCCTGTGTTTTAATCTTTAAAGGCTCTAAGACACCTTCTTTCCAGGTATCAACAACTTTTCCACTGAAGACATCGATGCCTGCCCATTTGTTGCCTTTATCGTGTTCTACTTTTAGATCTGTTAACATATCAATAGGGTCTAAGCCACCATTTTCAGCTAGAGTTCGAGGAATAATTTCAATAGCATCTGCAAAACTTAAAACAGCGAGTTGTTCTCTTCCAGTTAAGGTTATAGCGAATTCTCTTAATTTTCTTGAGACTTCCATTTCAGGAGCTCCACCACCAGCAACAACTTTGCCTACTTTTAAAGCTGCTGCAACATCTCCAAGAGCGTCTTTCATTGCTCGTTCTACTTCATCAACGACATGTTCTGATCCACCTCGAATCAATATCGTAACTGCTTTAGGATTTTTGCATTCCTTAACATAGGTAAAGGCATCATCTCCAATTTTTACCTCTTCTACGATGCCCGCATATCCTAGATCTTCTGCATTTAAATCATTTAAGTTAGAGATAATTGATGCACCTGTAGCCTTTGCTAGTTTTTCCATATCTGATTTAGCAACCCTTCTACACACATAAATTTTATTTTTAGCTAAATAATGCTGTGCAATGTCATCGACACCTTTTTGACTCATGACTACAGTTGCTGTTGACTTTAGTACTTTTTCAACCATATTTTTTAGCATTCTTTCTTCTTGATCAGCGAATGCTTGCAGTTGCATAGGATCTGTAATCTGTATTTTTGCATCGGTTTCTGTGTTTTTAATCTCTAATGCGCAATCAAGTAATGCAATTTTTGCTGCCTTAACAACTCTTGGCATTCCAGAATGGGCTCTTTCTTTGTCAATAACAATGCCTTGTACTAATTCAGAATCTTCTATGCCAGAACCTACTTTCTTTTCTAGTTTAATATTTTCAAGTTCAATCTGAATTTTTCCATTTTTTTCTAATACTTGTAACACTGCTTTTACTGCTAAATCAGCAAGAAGTTCTTTAGAATGCTCTGCTCCTTTTCCTGTCATTGCAGTAATAGCAATTTTCTTGAGCATGTCAATATCATTTTCTGTGACATTTTCAGCCATTTTCAGTAAGACTTCTTGGCTTTTTTCAGCTGCTTGTCTATAGCCTTTTGCAATAACTGTAGGATGAATATCTTTATCAAGCAATAATTCTGCATTTTTGAGAAGTTCTCCCGCTAAAATGACAGCTGTTGTTGTTCCATCGCCTACTTCATTTTCCTGCGTTTTAGCAACTTCAACAATCATCTTTGCAGCAGGATGTTCAATCTGCATTTCATTGAGAATTGTAACTCCATCATTAGTAACGATGACGTCTCCCATATTATCTACAAGCATTTTATCCATGCCTTTAGGACCTAAAGTAGTTCTTACTGTTTCAGCTACTAGTTTAGCTGCCATAATATTATTTCTTTGAGCGTCTTTTCCTATGGTTCTTTTGGTATCATCTGCTAAAATGTATATAGGCTGTGTTTGTGCCATGCTAACCCCCTGTACAGAATATCCCCTTTTTTAGAATTTATTAATCCCTTATTTGTTTATAAGCTTTACTCTTCCGCAATTCTAAAGCAAAAGGGGCTGTATTTGAAGCCATTAATAATAACTCTAGAGGCTTCCGTAAACACAGTTAGAGTAGAATTTGCAATAAGAGCCTCAATCGTGCTAGGCATTTTAGAAGGAGTAACAATTCCTCGTATCCAGAGTTCTATGCTTTCGACTTCATAAATAGATCCTCTTTCCAATTCAAGAGGAGTTTCTTCTTCATCTTTTATCGTGTAATCCTCTCTTGGATCTTTTCTTTCGAAAACCACTTTAGGATGTTCCTGAGAGACTAAAAAATAGAGATCTTGAGATGAAAGTGCCATTCTTTTAGGAATTCACTAAAATTTTTAAGTCTTTGCCTTAAACGAAGAATTTATATAATATTAAAGCTTATTTTTTACTATGAGAACTGGAATCCAAGTAGCCGATGCTATGACAAGGAAACCTATTATTGCTTCTCCTGATGAGAACGTACGAGAGTGTTCTAAAAGAATGATTAAGGAGAATGTTGGAAGTTTGTTGATTATTCAAGGAGGAAAGATACTCGGGTTTATTACGGAAAGGGATATTATTAAGAAAGTCGTTGCTAAGGAACTAGATCCTAAGACCACTCGAATTCAGGATATCATGACTAAGGAAGTCATTTCTATTGAACCTGAGAGAGATCTTTATGATGCGATTCTTCTTATGAACACAGAAAATGTAAGAAGATTACCTGTTCTTTCAAAAAATAAGGTAGTAGGCTTAGTTACTATCAAAGATATTGTGAAAATTAATCCTGCGATGTTTGAATTGTTTATGCACAAAATTCATGTTCGAGAGGAAGTTGATAAACAGAGCCAGATGTATGAAGAAGGAACTTGCGAAAAATGTGGTTCTCAGGGTCCTGTCAAGAGAGTAAAGGGCAAATGGATTTGTGTTGCTTGCAGAAGCTGAATTATTCTAAAATATATACCTTAAAAGATGTGAAATTGTCATAGACAGCAACTCTCTGTCCAGGAAAATAGATATCTCTTAATCTTGTAATCTCTTCTCTGCATCTTGCTTCTAATCTTGCTTCAGCCTCTTTTTTTGTGGAAGCAACTCCAAAGAGAGGATTCCCTATCTCTTCTTGGGTTATTTGATGTTCTATCGGACTTAGATTATGCATCGTTTGCAATAACACATACTGCTTATCAATTTCTGACATTCTTACACTAAATATTCCTAACGTTGCTTTCGGCTTTAGTGTTTCTACTTTTACTTGTGCATATTCATCAGAGAAGAACGGACAAATCAGTTTGATAACTCATGAATCCTTGCAACCTCTTGAAACTTTCTGTTTTTCCCCATTTTGATGTTATAGCAGCAAATTATTTAAGAATTCTTTTTTTTAACAACAGAGAACATAGTTTTATTTACTTATCTCTTTTTCTTTTTTGTATGGATAAATATGTTCAAGATTTAAGAGACAAGTTAAAGTCAGTTAAACCTAGAGGAGGCATTGAGGGAATATTTGATATGCTCATTGGAGAGAAGATTGTTATCTACGAATACTTATTACAGATTGCTCCTTATGTTACGACCAGGGATGAACTCTATACAGAGGCCGAATCAACCTTAACACTTATTCAAAGGCATTTACAGCATGCGAAAGCTTATGGATTAGATGTTTCTGCGTATGAGAAGAAAGTAAGCTCTTATCTCAATTAAACTCTTCTTGGAATAAATAACTGTGCTCTATCAGGATTGATAAACTCGATTTCTTTTTCTAAAATATCCGCTAATCTTTTTTTCCGTCTAACTTTAAACATCCAGTCCAACCCAAAGAAGAGTCATCTTCTCTTTCAAATACTTCTTCAAGAAGTTCATCTGGAATCTTCAATTGATTGAACAACATTTCAACGCTTGTTTGCTCACAAATATATCCTAAAGAGTCTAAAATTCCAATAGGCAGGGTACTGGGGTATTCATCGAGCGTTCCATATACTGTTAGTCTTTTTGTAGTTGCATATAACTCCATGAATCTTAGAATTATTTCCATCCTTAGAGCTATAGGGGAAAAGATATATAAAGATATTCAGATTTATACTTTTAGGGTGATGGTGCTCAGACCTTCTGAGTTTCGATAATGGAAAAAAAATTATGGCTTGAAGAACTTGCAGCTTTTATCGTTGAGGCTAATAGAAATACTTATGCTGCTGATTCCGGTCAAGTTACACCTGAGAGAAAAGGCTATAAAGAATTAGAGTATGCTCAAGGTTTATGGAGACTGCGAGATAGCTATACAGGTTACTTTAGAGCTCCTGGAATGACGACTGTTTATTTTAATGAGCTTCCTGCTTGGACTATGGTTTATGGCGGTAGGGGACAACATAACGATTGTTTAGAATTGGTCCAACCTACTTTTGATTTTCTTAAAGCAGCTTTGATGAAAGTATCTGTTGAAATGCCTTTCCGGGGTCCTTCTGAGTTTACAAGAGGTGGTTGGGTGTACAGATTTTCACTTCGAAGAGGAGATCTTAGTGATTTTGAGGGTGAAGAATATATATTGCGAACTTTTCGACCAGTCTTTTCTCAGATTGTTTTTGGAGGCATTGTAATTCCAAAAGACGAACATAGGAACCCACAATTTCCTTGGAATTTTTGAATTCGATACTTTTATATAGCAGTTTCTAACCCAAATTCCTATGAGAACTAACCGAGTTGATTATATTCATTACCAGTAGGCTTTTTCTTAATCAGTTTTTTATTAACCCACGGGAAGGAGGTATGGCGGTAGTATTTTAACGGCAGAATCCAAGACTGTGGATCTTGGGATGCGGGTTCGATTCCCGCCTATCGCACTCACACTATGGAACTCATGAACGCAAAAGGAACCAAGGATTTTCTTCCTGAAGAGAAGATTCTGCGAGATGAAATTACCCAAAAGATTAAGGATATTTTTGAAAGATACGGGTATAATCCTTTAGAAACTCCTATCTTGGAGAGATATGACGTAGTAACTGCAAAATTCGGAGCAGGAGAAAATTCTGATGCTATGAATGAGATTTTTAAGTTACAAGATCAAGGAGGAAGAGAGTTAGGATTACGATTTGAATTGACTTTTCCTTTAGCTAGAGTCATTGGCATGAATCCAGGATTGAAGATGCCTTTTAAGAGATACCAGTTTGGGGAGGTTTTTAGAGATGGGCCTATTAAGTTAGGGAGAATGAGGCAGTTCTGGCAGTGCGATGTCGATATTATTGGTGTAAAGAGTGTTGCTGCAGATGCTGAGCTTCTAGCCTTAGCAAGAGATGTGTTTCAAGCATTAAACTTAGATGTTACATTAGAGGTGAATACAAGAAAGATTCTAAGTGCAATTCTTAGCTCTGTTAATATTACAACAGAGAAACAACAAGCTGTGTTAATTGCCTTAGACAAAATCAAGAAACTTACAAAGGAAGAGCTTACAAAAGAGCTCAAGAATTTAAACTTGAATAAAGAACAAGTGCAATTTCTTTTAGAGATTATGGCTTTACAAGGAACTAATGAAGAAAAATTGAAACGTTTACAAATTATTCTTAAAGGAGATGAGAGTTTATTGGAATTACAAGAGTTTTTTAAATATCTGAAAGAGTTTGATATTGAGGTTATCTTTTCACCTTCCTTAGTCAGAGGATTATCTTATTATACTGGACCGATTTATGAAGCTTATTTGAAAAACTCTTCCATAACAAGCAGTGTCGCTGGCGGAGGAAGGTGGGATGCTATGATTGGAAGTTATTTAGAGAGCGATAAAATATTTCCAGCAACAGGTATTTCTTTTGGATTGGAGCCTATTACGGAAGCGTTGAAGATGCAAAAGAGCATTAAAAAAAGTGTGGTTCAAGTCTATGTGGTTCCTATCAAAACTGAGGAAGAAGCCATTACTTGCGTAAGTGCTTTACGGAAAGAAGGAATTAATGCAGATATTGATTTAGTTGGAAGAGGCATTTCCAAGAATTTAGAATATGCAAATACATACGGGATTCCTTTTGTTTGCATTTTAGGCAAAGAAGAGTTAAGCAAGAAGAAATACAAGCTTAAGAACATGGAAAGTGGGGAAGAGGAACTTCTTTCTTTTGAAGCATTAACCAAAAAACTAATAAAGAAAGAGCAATAATTAAGGATATGGTTAGTAAAGTAGATATCACTCCAAGTTCGGGTATTCGCTTGCGTAAAGAGGGTACTTTAAACCTTAATCAACTCTATAAGGACATGAAAGCCTGGTTTGCTGAAAAAGACTATATTTTCTTTGAGAAAGAGGCTGGAAAGAAAGAAAAAGAAACAGGATTTAAAGTACTTATCAAGTGGGAAGTTGAACGTAATATTGATGAGTATGCACAGTTCAAGATTAAAGTGGAGATTTTTGGTCAGGATTTACAGGAAATCAAGAAGGAAGACATTAAACTTCATAGCGGAAACTTCGAAATAAGATTTTGGGCGGATGTTAATTTAGACTATACTAACACTTGGGAGAGAAAACCTTTTGGAAAATTTTTATTCGGAAGACATACTAATGTGATGATGAAGAGCAAGATTCAGAGTGTTTATGAAACCAAATTAGATGATGAGTTGCAGGATCTTATTGCAATTGCGAAAGAATATTTTGAGTAAAACACAAACCTTATTAAGCTGTTTTCTGATTTCTAGGTTATGCATAAGGATGCTGATGAAGTCAAAGTTGTGGATAAATTGAAGATTAAATGGGAGGGTGTTTTCAATCTTAATGATCTTTATATCAAGATTAAGGAATGGCTTGACTATGAAGGGTATGGGGATGAGAAATCTAATTTCAAAGAAGTCTTCTATACAGAGAGAGTTAAGCCTAGTGGAAAGGCGTATGAAATTGTATGGAAGGGAGAAAAGAAGACGAGTGATTACTTTGGAAGGGTCATTACTTTATCGTATCAACTTCTTGGGATTAATACCGTTGAGGTGCAAAGCGATGGAAAAAAACTTAAGTTACAGAAAGGAACGATTACCCTCGAGTTAAGTACTTCTCTTATTAAAAACAGACAAGGAAAATGGCCTAAGGATTCCTGGATGAAGAAAATTTATGAACGTTATGTTGTTAAGAAGAGAATGAATGATTATTTGCTTGATATTTACAATCAAAGTTACAGCTTGCAGAATGAGATTAAGAATTATTTGAATTTGAGCGAGTTCTGAAACCGTAATTGTTTAGCTACCCTAAACCGAGACTAATTTTTGCTTCTTTTTGAATAAAAATTTTAAGAATTTCAGAAACGA
>Ga0209541_10000447_pt1 | contig 80697 bp, 105 predicted proteins | sample RifCSPlowO2_01_FD_184027 | JGI IMG/M metagenome (GOLD analysis project Ga0209541, IMG submission 184027) | Groundwater microbial communities from Rifle, Colorado - Rifle CSP2_plank lowO2_0.1 (SPAdes) (version 2) | ecosystem: Environmental > Aquatic > Deep subsurface > Groundwater | place...
TAAGATACAACTACTAATAAACCTTTGATCTACTTTATTTGGCAGGATTAATTCAATATTATATTTTTTTAGTTCTTTAAAATATAATTTTTCTTTAATTGTTTTTGTTGAAGCTATTAATCCGGCTTTCTTTACATTTAATCTTTTACATTCTCTCGCTGTTTCCTCAATAATGCTCAGTATAGGTGCTTTTGAGATTTTACGCAATTTCTCCATGAAAACATGAATTGTATTACATGGGATAACAATGAAGTTTACATTTAACTTATTTAATCGTTTTACAGATTCTTTTAACAAATTTAAATGTTCTTTCGATGCTTTACCATTAATTATTTTTTCCTCTGCTTTCACTGATACAGGTAAGTTATCTAATAAAATATGTGGTTGCACATTTGTTATTCTCCTTAATTCATTATTTATCTTTAGACAGAATGTACAGCTCGTTTCTGTACCTAATCCTCCAACTATTCCTAGTGTTTTGTGCTTCATTTCGTACACCTGTCTATTACTTGTTGCAACCTGTATGAAATCTCTCCTCGTTCTGTTTTCTCTGCAGTTCTGTCATATAATCTTACAATCTGACTGAGAAATTTTTTATATGGCCTTGTTGTATATTGGCCAAATCTTTCTTGAGCTGAAGCTATCTTGCTTGTAACATCTTCTCCTCTTTGAAGCAAGATTCTCTCTTCTGGATTTGTACAAAAATAAGGAGCAGAGTGAAGCCTCTTAGGATCAAATGTTCTGTTGGGAGTTACATAGACGAAACCAAGTAAAGTGTTAAACCGAAGTTGAAATTTTCTGTCAAATGAAGTTTCGTCTGAGTTCTTAGTTCCGTTGAGAGCCCACCCTATTTTAAGATTTACTCCATGCTCTTTGTTGAACCAACACATATCAGCAAGCTCTCTTTTCGTGTACTCATGAGATACCTCTATTATTTTAAGAAAATCAATATACGATTGATTTTGATTTATTTCTGAAACTCTAACTACCTGCCAACCATCAAAGCCTAGATTTTCTATGGCGCTTTGAAGCGTTTCTTGATACTGCCCGGCTAATTTATTAACAGGCTGTGCATCAAAACCATTTGTAATGGCATGAGTGTCAGCAACTAAAATGTGCTTTGATGCACTTATCTGTTCTCCACTAAGAACCATGCTCAATATGTCAACAGGTAGACCTGCACTTAGCATAGGAACTCCATTACAAAGACCAACTCCAAAGTATAATGCTTTCACTTCAAGTATATTAGAAATTCCAACCAAAGACGGTTTAGTTTCAACCAAAGATTCTTGAGCGATAAACCTAGCTAAATCTTCTTTGCTTTTTATACCGACGACCAGCACAATTTTGTGTCTTATCCTCTAATGTTTGATTTTCCATTTTATCTCAAGTAAGAATAATAACTACATCTTAATATATCTTATTGAATAAAATACGAATATTAAGCAATAGATTTATAAATAATTGAATATTATTCAGTTTATGAAAAATATCATAGGTAGATTAATTAAACTGTTCAAAGAAGGTAATTGTACTCCACAGATAGCCCGAATAGCCAAAAAACTCAAAGAGCCCCCTACTACAATCCATTACAACATCAAAAAGTTAGAGAAAGAGGGAACTATTAAAACCTATAAGGCTGTTTTTGATTATAAAAAGATAGATCAAGGTTTTTGTACCTTTGTTTTGATAAGTTTAAGCCCTGATGAATACGGGAATCCTGAAAAAATTGGAAAAGAATTAAGTAAATATAATGAGATAGAGAGTGTTGATATTGTAACAGGAAACTGGGAAATGGTATTAAAAATAAGAACAAAAGATCAAGACAGTTATTATGAGTTTATTAAAAATGTTATATCTAGGAAAGGCGTTATCAAGATAAATTCTCTACTCTCTTTTAAACAATTGAAAACAGAGTTTGTTGAGTTGTAATTATTTTTTTCAAATTTTTAGGTTCTTATAATAATTAGACGAAATAATTCCTATGTCTATAATAACAGTAGAAACATTATAGAGGCAGACAACTCTTGGAACTTCTGCTAACTGAATATATTTTATATCATGCGATACTTTTCCCACAGAGTTTTTTTCTCTTGACAAAATTGTTGTTGTATCAATTACTAGTCCATATACTCCTTTCTCAAGCTCTTCCTCTAGATTAGCACCAATTCTGATTTTGCTTGAATCAAACACTGTTTCTACAGATTTTTTTATGGATTTGTACAGAACGCTATCTTCATTTTGGCAATATACCAAAACAGAGCCATCTTTTTTTAAAGGAGCTTTAGAGACAGTAATACCAACAAGAGATCCTATTTCATTTTTGTTGAGTGTTTCAGCACCTAAATCTTCAGCTCTTTCCCGAATTCCCTGATTATATGCATTTCCGGTCCAAAGTATCTTTCTAATTTTTAAATCTTTCAGATTTTCAAGTACATCAAATCCTTCTTGTCCACCAGGAGTATACATAAGATCTGTTACAATTATGGTATAATTTTCAGTTCTAGCTTTTTTTATAACTTCTTCAGGATTATTTACAAATTCGACTTCTGTGTCAGGTATAGCAGGAAAAACTTTCTTAGCAAAGTCAATCATATCATCCCCTACTAATATCTTTTCAAGTGCCATTTTTGTTCTACCAAGAAAAATTGATTATTTTATCTAAGATTGAATCTCTCCGCTTTTTCCAGAATTTTTTCAGGAGAAATAACCAATCTATTGTAGTCTATTCCCGGTCTTTTAATCCCTAGGATTACATCTGCAACAGCACCAAGTGTTTCACTCCCACCACATTCTACAGGGTATAGGTTAACATAGCTGCTATTTGATAATCTTTGTTTTCTGTCCCAATCACATTTACATGCCATAAGATTTACACACATTCTTACATCATGGCCTAAACTTTGAGCAATGTGCCCCGGCAATTCCCTTCCATTTATACCGTCATAAACAAAGATATTCCTGACTAAGTCCCTATCACTTTTCCATTCAAAACTGGTGTAAATTTGTCTTATTTGCTCTGCTAAAACTTCTCTTGCTCTTATTTGAGAATGTCTATCATAAGATACAACTAATAACTTTCCATCTGAAAAAATACCAGGATTATATCCTTTAACAGGGTTATATGTCAGTATAAGATTCAGTTCAGGTTCTGGATTACTAATGTCTATAGAATTTTTAAGCTCAAGACCAAACCTGTTTCCAATTCTATCAATTACCTGATCTGTCCTGACAACTTCGACATTCCGGGTTTGAAACACACTTCCATCAACCCAACCTGGCTGGAAACTAGTATATAATACCGGAACAGAGCTATTGTTACTTCTGATTTTCTGCAGAATTTCTTTTCCTTTAGATTTTTTTAGATTATTTGCGTCATTATCTATAATTACTAGATCGTACTTAGAGATATCTCTTAAAAGTCCTGCTTGCCACTGGCTAGCTGTAGTTATTTCTATGTTTTTTGGTAATCTTGACTGTATAGCTAAGATATCCTCAATATCATCATTTATTATTAATATTTTTTCTAATGTCATTCTTCTTCCATAGCTTAGTGGTTGATTCATTACAGATTATTTATATATTCTTTCGATATAAAGAATATTCTTTATATTAAAATTTTCAAAAAAATAGTAATACTTATAAACCCGGTCCGTATATGCGAAACATGAGAAGAAAACTAATAAAGCAGGGAAATAATTCATATACTTTAACTCTTCCAATAAAATGGATAAGAGAGTATGAAATTAAGGATAATGCAGAGCTTGAGATTAATAGGGAGGATAACTCATTGTTAATCTCATTGCCTATTAACTATAAAAAACCAGCTTCTTCAATACATTTAGATCTAGAAGATTACAATGAAAGAACAATAAGAAATATATTAAATCAAAATTATAGAAAAGGGTATGATCAAATAATTCTTTCCTATAATACAGAAGAGCAGCTTAAACATATTAGAAAAATAACTAGATCTACATTGCTTGGATTTGAAATAGTAAAAGAAGAGATGAATAAGTGTTATGTGGAGAGTATAGCGGAACCATCAAATGAGAGATTTTCTGTTATTTTAAGAAAGATATTTCATACTATCCAGCATGAATCTTCTGAAATAATCAAAGATATTCAAAACAATAATATAAAGAATATTGGTAAATATCAAGAATCAAAAGATCTTGTAGATACTTATACAAATTTCTGTAGACGTCTTATAATTAAAGAAAGAATTCCGGAATTGAAAAGTTCCTACCAATTTTTTTTGGTTGTTTCTCATCTTTCATTAATTTACCATTCTTTTTATTATATGTATAAATTTGCTTCTTCACAGAAAAACTTAAGATTAACAAAAAAAACATCGGAAATTTTATCAAAACTCCCAAATCTTTTCATTCTGCTGCATGAGGCATTCTATGAAAACGATTTAAGAAAGGCACATAAAATAGGAATGCTAAAAGATGAATTGATATTTTCTTCACTCTATAAAATTTTTGAATCAACGAGAGGTCCGGAAAATGTTATCCTCTTTCATATAGGAGAGATAATAAGGCTTATTCACCTGTCTTCCATAAATATCTTTAGTCTTACAGATCATAAGAAGATTGAATAGTTATTCAGCAGATAGGATTTCTGCATATATCTCAGCAACCTTGATTAGACCATATGTTAGATTTTTATCTGTTTTAGCTTTATACTTTGCAATTCTCAAGGATTCTGTTACAAATGCACGGTACACATTTCTTCTAAATTCATCTTTATTATCATTGAAAGCTGGATCAACAGTACTTCGAAGTGCAAGATAATTAGTTACAGCACTGTTAACTTTATTTATATCAAAAACATCCTTAAATTCATGATCTGTATCAAGCAATGCTCTTGCTACATCATTATACTCTCTGCCCGGAGCTACACTACCATAATCTCCAAGTATCATTCCGTTAAACCAATTATCCCACTTTGCATCATTATGCGCAATTACTCTGGGTTCTAATACCTTCTGTTCTCTAACAGCCTCATCATAAACATTCCTTAAGCTTTCTAATCTGCCTGAAATTTCCGGCATTACTGATGTAATATCTGATTGCATCTCTGTGAAATCGAAATAATCTTTTCCACATCGTTTCAAGTTCTCATTTTTCAATTCATTTTTCAAATAAGTATGAAATAAGGATAATACATACATCTTATGATTTATTTTATCATATTCCACTCCTGCTTTCTGCAGAATATTATTTCTGAATTCATCATTATCTATCTCTATGGGAACTGCTCTGCTAAAAGTAATAAATCGTTCCTTATCAGAGCTTCTAATGAATCCTTGATCTCCAACCTTTTCTACATATAGAGTATATCTTGCAAGATGTTCATATGATTGTACAAGTTCTCCAACAGAAATCTCTTTTCTTGCAACTTTTTTACTTCTTACAATTTTTGGTGCACAGTTTTTCGGCATGAAATTCGTATTTGGAAAAGAGGTTATTCTAGCTCTTTCATTTTCACTAAAATTATCTATGGTATGGGCAGATTGATAAATTACTGGAACTTCAATTCCCCTGTTAATGAACTCCTCTGCTAATCTCTCTAGTGTATTAATACCTCTACCTAGTTTTGCACTGTTTGAGCTTAATTCATCATTATTATCAATGACAACCAGGTGATATTTTTCAAAATTTAATCCGTTTAAATCTGAATCTTGTTTTAGGATATCAAATTTGCCTTTATAATTTCCAGCTTTATCTGTAATAATCAAAAACGTTTTATTTTCTGTAGATTGCAAGTTTCCTTCAGTAAATCTTTGAGATAAATCATCTAAAAATGTGGCATTTTTTCTTGTGCCTATGCCGTGCTTTAATGATTCTAACTGAGAATATAATCCCTCAACAACATTGCCTTTAAATCCCAGATCTTCAAAACTCTCTGTTAACCCTTGTACTTGCTCGTTTCCAATTATGGCTTTTAGAACAGAAGCTATTGCTCCATTCACTGTAGAGTTTTTACCGTTATTAAAAAGAATTCTTGGATTTATATCCAGAACTTTATCTATGATTCTATTACGAATAGCCACAGCTTGAATGATATATGATAATAATACCGGTCTGCCCGAACCATTTTCTGATACATTATTTCCATTTATCAAAACCACAGAATCTCTGAGATCATAAGAGTCAATCTGGTCTGAAGATATAGCTGTGATAGAGGTATTCCTTCCACTAACTTTTTTTAATTCATCATTTATTTTAGCTTTTTGCTCTTCATATTGTTGAAAATTATCTGGTGGAGTCTCAACTATAACAATTTTCTTCCCTGTAATACTCACATTTGAAATTATATCTACAAGTGACATTTTCCTTACACATAGAAGATAAACCACTTTATTAATGTTTTCTTTTATACTACTTAACAATAGTCACCTTAAAATACATTTATAACTGGCCAAAAAATCAACAATGTATCTGAAAAAAAATATGTTGATAAGATTTTTACTTTAACAACTAAACGTGTGTTTTGCTTCTTATATACTTATTATAGACAGCATTAACTGCCTTTCTGCCATCAGAATGATTAACGCCATAAACAATACATCTTTTTTTTGAGCCCCGGGAAATAAATTCAATATCAACCCCAGAGCTCTCTATTGTTCTTTGAATATTAGCAGAGCTTACATTCCTGTTTTTCAGGCCTATTCCGGCAACTACAATACATCCAAGATTATCCTGAAAATTAATTTCTATACCTTCGTCATTTAGAGAATGAATTTCAGCTATTATATTTTCAATACTATGGTTTTTTAGTTGATTACGCTTCAGTACAACTGAAATATCATCAATTACACCAGGCATAAATTCCATTGAAATATTCCTTTCTTTAAATATCCCTAAAATATCATAAGCTATTCCAACCCTGTCATTTAAACCAAAAGCCCAAATATTAAATGCACAAAAACCATTTTGATATGCAATTCCTACTATTGGTTTATTTAAATCACTAACTCTCTCATGAACAACATAAGTGCCTTCTGCCGGGTATTTTGCAGTTTCCCTGATATGAACAGGTATCTTTTTTTTAGCAACAGGCCCCATTGCTTCAGGGTGAAATATATTAAATCCTGAATATGCCAAATCTCTCATTTCTTCAAATGTAATTTTATCTATCTTTACCGGATCTTTAACAATATCTGGATCAGATGCAAGAACACCCTCTTTGTCGCTAAAAATTTCATATAACATAGCATCTAAGGAATATGCAACATAAGCTCCTGTCAAATCAGATTTATTCCTGCCAAAAATTGCTGTTAAACCATTTTCAGTACACCCATAAAAACCAGGAACAACATATAAACTATTTGTTTTATTTAATCTTTTTGTTATCATTTTTTCAGAACATGGTAGAATTATAGCATTACCAAAATCATTTGTTACCATGAATAATTCTCTAGAATCAACATATTCAGCACCAAGATACTTTGCTAATAGTCTAGCGCAAGCCTCTTCTCCAAACGCTGCTATTCCATCCTTATAAGGGCTTTCCCTATCTGCATCATTCTTTCCCTCCAAATTCTGATTTAATCTGCGATCAAGCATTGCAGTTATATCTTCAAGGTTTTCATCCGGGAATACAATCTTATACCTGTTTAAAATTCTATCAAATAAATCTGAATCTTTAGTTCTTGCTAATTTTATCAGCATATCAGTAACTTTTACATCATCATTATCTCTTTTTCCAGGTGCAGAAACAACTATAATCTTTCTTCTTGGATTATCATATGTAATTCTTTTTATCCTTTCTATATCAGTATGGGAGGTTATAGAACTCCCACCATATTTGCTTATGATAACATCACCCATTTTAAGAATTAACTATCTCTTATTCCTTCTTTTCTTCGGTTACTTTTGCCTCTTTTTCTTCAGCAGTTTTTTCCTCAACACCAAGGTTTTCAGCGATACTTTTGTTTCCATACTTTAATGTTTTCAGGTTAATCTGGTTGATGGCATTGTTAATAGTGTTGCCTTTTACAGCTTTTCTTTTTCTCATACCCTTGATATTTATTTTAACACCTGGGCCTCTTGTTAGCAAGACTCTTTTCCTTCCTGTACCTTCAACATCAAACCTCATTGGGAATCCTGCGTCATCGCTACCACCTGTAATCTGAAACTCATAACCTGAAAAACCGAAGAAATGTCCTTCTATCTTACTATTGACCCTTTTATTTAAAAAGGCATCTATCTCGGTTTCCTTCAGCTCTTTGTTATAGCTTTTTCCGGTTTTTACATCATTGATGCATAGTTTTACTACCATTTTATTCATCCTTTGTCTAGAATGTTTTAATATAGATTTTTAAACATTTCGTATGATAGTACATACTGAAAATAGCTAATTTTATCCTTAAAATGAATGAAGTAAAATCATTTGCAAAAGACTCAGCTAAGAGATTATGGAGAAGAAAAATAGTAGAATTTGTTAGAAAGCACTTTAGTGAAAAACAGATTAGAAATTTTAATGTTTTTTGCCTTCCTGGTTCTGAGATGCTAGAGATTTTTGAAGTTTATGATGAACTTGGCGTTAAAAGAAAGAATATAACTGGTTTAGAAGAAATAGGTATTGAGTATCAAAAATTAAAAAGCAATAATGATTCTCTGGAAGATAAGATTAAAGTGTATAACAGTTCTGCTTTAGATTTTGTAAAATCAACAAACACTGAACGAAAGTTTGATTTGTTTTCTTTAGATTTTTGCGGTTACTTTGATAGTGCCAAAGATGATATCTTGCACTATATAGCAATAAGGAGTTTAATGCGTGATAGACCTATTTTAATTACAAACTACTTAATGCAGAGAGAAAGTAACAACGCACAAGAAGCTATGCAGAAAGGAAGTTTCTTCAGTTCTTTGATAATGGATATGGTTTCTCATAGTGATACACTAAGCGTAAATGATATTAAAAAAAACTTATTACAATGTGCTGATATTATCAATGATAAAGAGAGATTATATGAAACTTTTGTTGGAAAATCTGATTTAACCAAACTTAGGGATAGCGTTGTACAAAAAGCTCCAATATCTAAGATGTATGATGGTGTTGGATATTGGAATACTCCCTTATTCAGAAAAATTCTTGGTATATCATCAGAAAATGGGGTAAAAAATGAGTTATCTGAGTTCGTTGATATGATAAACAGGAACAGGTATCCTTTCTCGCCAGGTATCCTTATCGAATTTTATGAAAGAATAGAAGATGCAAGGACTAGATCAGTTATCGGATATTTTTTAGGCAAAGATGTTGGAAGTTTTATTATCAAAGATCATGAAACTTATAAATATATCAGTAATTCCGGACGACCCATGATCAGTGATTTTTATTATTTTGTAGAAGATGGGTCTTATCATGCTTTTGAAAATTTAGAGAAATCTGTAAAGGTACAAATCCTTGGTAATAAAATTGATGTTTTAGTTAAAGATCCTGGAAAATATGCTAAATTTCTTTCTTGTATGAATAGACAAGCACAAGACCAAATTGAGGCAACAAAAAGAATTGACTCCATACTTCCGATTGAAAGAATTCTATTAACACCAGAAAGCACTGAATATAAACAACCAGGAAATACAATAGATGGAGAAGAAAGAGAAGTAATTATCAGTTTATTAAATGAAGGTTATAAATCAACTGAGATTATAGAACTATTTCAAGAAGGAAAATATACCCGGCAGCAGATTGCTGCTCTAAAAACATCTTTAAAAAATACAGTGGATGATATAACTTTACAAACCCCATATTGAATTCTGCTTTCTTTTAATAACAGCAATTTCCTTTAGAAGCTCAATTTCTTCATGATTTAGATAATCCTTAAGCTCTTTTAATTTTTTAAATTCATTTTCTGTAAAATCGCTTATTAAAATGTCACCTTCAACTATCTGCCTTCCGACAGTAACATTTGGCAGGGCAATAGCAACTTGTTCTCCTTTCACAGCTTTTTCAGCATTCTTGCCATTGTTCTGTATGCTCTTGACACCGGTAATTTTAGAACCATCTTTTTTCATCAGAGGTGTTCCTTCTAGAACAATTCCTTCCATGACTTCGACACCGACAACAGCAGGATTGTTCTGTCTGAATACATACCCGGGCATTATCCTTAATTTGCAGGGTTTCTTTATCTTTTGCAATTTTATTGATTCTAACTCTGCCTTCTTTTCTTTTTCCCATTTATCATAATCCTCTACAAGCTTATAGATTACATTTGATGTGATTATTTTTACATTTTCATGTTTGACATTCTTGACATTGAAACCAATTATTATTCTGTATATCGCATCCTCTTCTGACTCAGCTCTCGAGATATCTTTTTTTGTTATTTCTCCAATTGTTGCTGTTCTTATTTTGATGTTCTTTCCCTTCAATATAGAAATCAAAGCTTCCAGGCTTCCGAGAGAATCTGCTTTGACAATAATCCCTTTTTTTTCAGTTTCTATCACAACTTCTTTTATTTCAGCCTTTAATTCTTTTTTTATTCTCTCTATATTTTTTTCACTGTCTAAGGCTCTAAAAGGCATTCCAGGGATAACATAATCGATATTTGGAGCAGATATCTTGACAGAGGCTGCAGCTCTTACACTGTTAACATTATTCTTTAAGCTTATAAGGCTTCTGACCTTTGTGATTATAGGTTCTTCTAGAGAGGCAATAACAATATTGTCATTCACGTTTAAGGTTCCATCATAGACAATTGTGTCTAAGACAACACCTAATCCTTTTTCATCTCTGACTTCCAGGATAACACCTTTCGCAGGCTTGTCAGTTTCAACAGCCAGATTTTTTTCAAGATATTTCTGCGCTAGTCCTGTCAAGACCATTAGTAATTCAGGAATACCTTCTTTTGTCTTGGCTGATATCGGTATGATAGCCAGCTGCTTTGTGTAATCCTCAACCCTGTCAAATCTTTCAGCATTAAAGCCAAGATCATACAGTTTTCCGACAATTTCATATAATTTGGTATCTAAATAGTTCTTGACAGATTCAGCCTGTTTGTTTACATTGTCTAGAATACTGGAATTTTTATTGGACTTCCAGCCAGGAATGTTATCTATCTTGTTCAGGGCAATAATAAAAGGTGTTTTATGGTTTTTTAGAATTTCAACAGCTTCTTTTGTCTGAGGCATGATTCCTTCATTAACATCAATTACAACAATGCCGATATCAGCGATGCTCCCTCCTCTTTTCCTTAAGTTTGAGAAAGCAGAATGTCCCGGACTATCTATCAATAGAAAACCAGGGATATTAATCTTATATTTCATGTTTTTTAATAGGTATCCTGCAATATCTTCAATCTTTTCAATAGAGACATTGACAGCGTATATCGTCTGTGTGATTCTTCCAGCTTCTTTCTGGATTATGTTTATGCCGGAGATAGATTCAATTATCTGGGACTTTCCATGATCTACGTGTCCTGTTAATAAACATATTAAAGATCTTATGTTTGCCATTTTACATTTCTAGAAACAGATATTTCTAGTTCAGCATATAATTGTTGGAGAAGAGTTTTTTAAATGTTTTGAAATTAGTCTAAGCATCAAAGACCTTATATATGTTACAAAACTTTGCTATTTTTTGAACAGAACAATCCTCATTACTATCTAACAACTGTAATTCTCCTGTGTCAACTAAAATATTTTCTAGGTCTTTTGTATACCACTCTTCAGATTCTTTTGATGGATGTATATTTTTTTCGAGGCTATCTTTGTAGCTGTATGAAAATCCCAGAGTGCGTAGGTCATTAAAAATATTAGAAAAATAAAATATTTTTAATGCTTGTTTGACATAATCATTATCTAAATCTTCTAATGAACCTATACCAGCACTTTTTACATGCAAAACAGATCCAATATAGCTGTTTGTTCTTTTAACAAGGAAATATTCAAAGAGTTCATGAATAGTCTTGTAATTGAAATCAAAACAAGGATGTTTCAGGAGATTTACAAGATCAAACTGCCACGGAGCTACAGAAACATGTTCAAGGTCTAGAGCATACATTTTCTTGTCGTTTACAACGATATTCTGCGGAGAATATTCGCCATGTATTATCCAGTATGAATCCTTCTCTAATATATCTGTTATAGGTCTTAAGTCGTTTCTTAATATATCCTCATCCCTTGATTTCCATTGTCCAAATAGATCAGAGTTTTTCTTTAGAATTACTTTGCCAATATTCTTAAGCATTTCTTCTGAAAAATTTTCTTTATCCCTGACATAATCATAGGCTGTAGGATAAAGAGAGAAGTAATAATGCAGTTTTATCAGAATATCAATGGCTTTTTTTGCATACAGTTTCTTTTCTTTCTCATTCTTGTCAGGAAGAATCTCATCCAGACATTTTTTTCCAGCATATTCAAAAATAATAGTACTTCCTCTAGGTGACTCAACAGAGCTTATAAAATTAGGTACCGGCAATGTCCTTGAGATATTTGTGCCATTTCTTGCCATAATCATCAGATCTCCTTCTCTTGTTAGTTTGTTCTGGTTCTCTTGCAGGGAAATATTTGATCATGACGGTTTCTAAAGGAGAATTTATGTTACGGTCATATAGCCTGAGTTGATAGACATGAGCATCACCAAGACCTCTTGGTATATGTTTTAATGTAAGGTAAAGATCGTTCTCAGAAAGTCTTTCTGATAGTTCATCTAACCTTACTTCAGTATTATAAAGGATTTTATTCTCTGATGTAGTTAGTTTTTCTATAGTCTGACTTATTTCACTGTACAAACTTTCCAGCGTTTCTTTATAAGAACTTAATTTTTTCATGTTGATTATATTAATACAGATATAAACGTCAAAACTATCTGTAAACAAAGGGTTAATAAGTTTTTTAAAGCTATTGTTCAGGTCTGGTATATCTTCCTGGCCATGTTGTGTACTGATGCAGTTATATCCTTATAATTCTCAAGAATTTCCGGAACACCTTTTATTCTCCAGTGTTTTTCCATTATAACATTGCATTTGTTTGAAATAAGTTTTTTATTGGTGCTCAATAATAATGCTAATTCTTTGTCAGAATTGTAATAAGATTTCATTGTATCTATGTAAAACTTTTCTACATCATTGCATAGATTAATCAGTTCAAAAAATGTCTTTTCATTGCAGTTCAGTCTTTTAAATCTTCTGGCAATTCTCTTGATTTCATCAGCAATTTTTTCTATAATCATTGACATGTCCCATAAAACAAGCAGCTTGTCATGTTCGGGCAAGTTCAGTGTTTTCAGTATGTAAGGGTCATCAAAGCTATGCTTCACAGTTCTTATTATCAGGAATAAAAGTTTGTTTATTTCCTGATCACGCTTGACAACATCGTCCATATCATTTTTATTATAGTTTTTAAGGTTGTACATCATGGATCTTGTCAGATTATCTATTTTGCGAAGCAATAGATGTACATTAACATCTTTTATATTAAGGAAATCTTTTATCAGAATTTCAGAGTTGTTTTCATCGATAATTTCAGAGGCAACCAGGTTTTGGACTATCTTTTTGATTTCATCTTTTTTCGTTGCCAGGTCTTTTCCGTATATTCGTATCTGTTTGTAGTTGTTTAGATATGAAGAAATTATGATTCTCTTTATAAGCTCAATATCCTTACCAGTGATGTCTATATTAATCTCTTTGTTTGGTTCTTTATATTCCCTTGATTTAGGTATTATAATAAGGTTTTCACTTCCGTTTTGTTCAATGAAGATAGCATCACCCTTTTTTAGTTTGTTTCTGTCTATCCAATCTTTTGGGAGAGATATGACAAAAGACGAATTTCCAAATTTTATTAGGTTTCTGTGCTCCATTTGCTTTTTTTAATAGAGAGTATATACCTGTTATATTTAATATAGAGTAACTATATATATTTAAATTTTTCCTTTATTTTAGGGGGTGTAAAATGAGAAAAAAGAAATATCTTGATCCGATAGAAGATGACATATACACAGAAGAAGGTGTTGAAGAACAGTTAGATGCAGAAGGAATAGAGGATTGGGAAGCCGGATTCATGCAGGGATATGAAGATGCGTAGGAGAAGAAAAGAATAGGCCTTAAAGGAAAATATCCTTGATTTTATTAAAGAGACTTCTCTCGCTCTTGCCATATCTTGTTTCATCTTTGCTTTCATGTGCAAATTCCTGCAGCAGCTTTTTCTGTTTAGGGTTTAGTTTTGTAGGTGTCTTTACATTTACTTTCAGAAATAGGTCTCCATAGCCATTTCCATCTAACTTTTTAATGCCTTTATCCTTTATCCTAAATATAGTTCCAGATTGTGTTCCCTCAGGCACTTTTATCTTTACATTATCATTTAATGTTGGAGCATCAAGAACAGTGCCGAAAACTGCTTTTGGAAAGCTTAGGTAATAATCCAGGTATAGGTCAAAACCATCTCTTTCAAAAAATTCATGCTCATCTATGTTTATTACAACATACAAATCACCATTGTTAGTTCCCCTTAGTTCTTCACCTTCATTTGATATTCTCAATGTGTTTCCATTGTCAACACCAGCAGGTATGCTTATGGAAATCTCCTTTACCTTGTCGATTAATCCTTCTTTGCAATAACCGCATTTGTCCTTGGCTGTCTTTCCATAACCTCTGCAGGCATTACAGTTTGTAACCTGGGTAAACGAACCAAAGGCAATTCTTGTTACTCTCCTGACTTGTCCAGAACCATTGCATGTCTTGCATGTTGTTAGATCACCATCTTTGGCCCCAGTGCCATTACAGTGAGCACATTTTACTTTTTTAGGAAGTCTTATAGTTTTCTTGCAGCCCAAGGCTGCTTCTTCAAAAGAAATTTCAATATTATATCTTAAATCACGCCCTCTGCTTCTTCGTTCACTGCCAAAGAACATATCAAAGATGCTGCCTCCAAAACTTTCATTACCAAAAATATCCCCGAATATAGAATCAAAGTCAGCATTTCTGAAAATATCTTCCTGACTGAACCTTTGGTCAAAGCCATCATGGCCGTATTCATTATATGTCTTTCTTTTATTTTCATCAGACAAGACAGCATAAGCCTCAGAGAGTTCCTTGAATTTCTCATCAGAACCCTTTTCTTTATTGATGTCAGGATGGTATTGTTTGGCTAATTTTTTATAGGCTTTTTTTATCTCGTCCAATGAGGCATTTTTATTTATTCCGAGAATTTCATAATAATCCCTTTTTGTCATTTTGATTTACTGTCTTTTTTCAAATTATTCTGTTTCATAGTTTTGCTTTCTAATGATAGATTATTGTATCTATTTTCTTAGCAGAAACATATGCTAAATCTGCCATATCAAACAAAGAGTAAGAAGATTTATTTATTTCTTTCCCTTCTTCTTGCTCTCTTTTGGTTTTTCATCAACAACCTCGGCATCAACTATCTCTGGTCCATCATCAATGTTGTTTTTATCAATATCGTTTTCATTTTTGTCACTGGCAGAATCTTCCTGCTGCTGTTTTGTCATTGCTTCCTGATATATCTTTGTTCCTATCTCCTGGACAGCTTTATTCAATTCCTCAATCTTCTTTTTTATTGTTTCAATGTCATCTTTTTTGCTGACTTCTTTTAGTTCATTTATCTCATTCTGGATTTTTTCGTTTAATTTAAGGTCAATCTTGTCTTTGTAGTCGTTCAGCATTCTTTCAGTGCTGTATATTAATGTATCTGCATTGTTCTTTGTTTCAATGCTTTCCTTTTTTTTCTTGTCGATGTCAGCATATTGTTCAGCTTCTTTTTTCATTCTGTTGACTTCTTCCTCTGTTAATTTCTGGGAGGCCATTATCTTTATGAATCTCTCTTTATTAGTTCCAAGATCCTTGGCTTTTGCATGCAATATGCCGTTTGCATCAATATCAAATGTAACTTCGATTTGAGGAATTCCCCTGGGTGCAGGAGGTATTCCATCTAAGATAAACCTGCCTAAGGATTTATTGTCAGCAGCCATTTCCCTCTCCCCCTGTAAAACATTAATCTCGACACTTGGCTGATTATCTGCAGCAGTAGAGAATATTTGAATCTTCTTAGTTGGTATCGTTGTATTTCTCTGAATCAAGAATGTTCTTATTCCGCCAAGAGTTTCAATACCTAGTGTTAATGGTGTTACATCAAGCAATAAGATATCTTTTACTTCTCCGGCTAAAACACCTGCCTGAACAGCAGCGCCCATTGCTACACACTCCATTGGATCAACCCCTCTTTCAGCTTGTCTTCCAAAATAATCTTCAACGAATTTCCTTACAATAGGCATTCTTGTTGGTCCGCCTACAAGAATTATTTTGTTGATACTATTCTTGTCGAATTTGGTATCTTTTATTGCCTGGTCTAAGGATTTTTTGCATCTTTGTACAATCTGGTTGATTAGGCTCTCTAATTTTGCCCTTGTTATCTTCATAACAAGATTCATTGATTTGTTATTTTTAGTTGCTATAAAAGGCAAGTTAATCTCTGCTTCCAAGACAGTTGATAATTCAATCTTAGCCCTTTCAGCAGCTTCTCTTATTCTTTGGATTGCAGTAAAGTCATCACTAAGGTCAATGCCATTTTCTTTTTCAAAATCTTTTAATATATAATTAATCAAGACTTCATCCATATCAGTTCCGCCAAGTTTAGTATCTCCAGAAGTGCTTTTAACTTCAAAAACGCCGTCACCAAAATCCATTATTGTGACATCTAAGGTTCCACCACCGAAATCAAAGACTAGAATCTTCATTTCCTGGTGTTGTTTGTCTAGACCATATGCTAGAGAAGCAGATGTAGGTTCATTAACAATTCTTATTACATCTAAACCTGCAATAGCACCGGCATCCTTTGTAGCCTGCCTTTGGTCATCATCAAAATAAGCAGGTACTGTAATAACTGCTTTTTCTATTTTCTCTCCTAAAAATTCCTCAGCGTCTTTCTTTATTTTCTGCAAAATAAAACCAGAGATTTGCTGTGGTGTGTATTCTTTTCCATATATATTATACTTAAAATTTGTACCCATTTTTCTTTTAGCAGCCATAATAGTACCTTCTGGATTACTGACAGCTTGTCTTCTTGCAGTTTCTCCGACTAAAACCTGTCCATCTCTTGTAAAAGCTACAACACTTGGAAATGCCTTGCCGTATAATGAAGTGCCTTCTACACTTGGAATTATTACTGGTCTACCAGCCTGTAAAACTGAAGCTGCTGAGTTAGATGTCCCCAAATCCACGCCTAAAATTTTTGTCATTTTATTTACCTCCATAAATTGATAACATATTTTTTAGATTTATACCTTTATTAAAAACCTCTACATGATATTTCCGGATAGAGCCATTTCCTAAAGTTTTAACCGAAATTCCAGTAATTTTTTCAATTTTTATTGTCGTAAACTTCGGGTAGATTAAATTAAAAAATTCTTTAAGTCTATCTTTTCCTATAATTTTCTCAATGCTTTGAAAATTATTTTTATCATGTCTTAATTCTTTTATTTGACTTAAAAGCTCTTTATTCATTTTCTTCTTCTAAATTTTGATTTTTTATATTCTCTGAACTAACAACTTTAGCGTGTCTTAAAACCTTATCATACAATAAATAACCTTTCTGTATTTCTTCTAAAATAATACCATCATCTTTATCAGACTTAACTTTTTGGATAACTTCATGATAAAATGGATTAATTCTCTCTCCAACAGATTTAATTTCCTTAATATTCTCTTCTTCCAATACTTTATGAAAATTTTTATGAATCAATTTTATACCATTTAAAATATCATTATTTTTTACATCTGAGTCTTCTAAATTATGCACAGCTCTGTCAAAGTCATCGGCAATATTAAGCAATTTTATCACTAGCTTGTATGAAGCATACTTTGAAAATTCTTCTTTCTCCTTTTCGTTCCTTTTTATGTAATTCTCAAACTCAGCCTGTAATCTTTTAAGATCATTAATATAATCATTAATCTGTTTGTCTTTTTCTTCTAGTAATTGGATTAATTCTTTTTTACCTTGTTTCTTTTCTTTAGTTCCTGTTTCAGCAAAAATATCCATTTTGAACCGCCTTCATTATGTTGATTTAAAATCAACCGTGTTTATGTTAAACAAACAAAGGTTTATAAAGGTTTCTATTTTTTATTTTTAGTAAGGATGCATTCCTACATCAGGTTCAACTGAATAATATAATAAAGTAGAATTTTGAGTTAGTGTAGTTAATTTAAACAAAGTATATAAATCTGCTAATCATCATTTTTAATATGATAAGAGTCAGAAAAATCACAATAACAATCAGGGAATTTCCATATGATAAAAAAGGTTTGAACATAAATGATGAGCTGTTGTGGCTTTCAGATGTTCTATGCTTGTTTGACAGCAAAAGGGATAAGGAAAAGAGCAAATTCAGGCTGTTCATAGAGCTTATAAAAGCAAGGAAGCAGAAAGAGGTTCTTACTTCAGATGAGCTAGCAGAAAGAGCCCATCTCTCAAGAGGAACAATAATCCACCATATACATGATCTGGAGGATAGAGGCTATGTCATTTCCAAAGACAATAAATATCTGTTAAGCGAGAAGAATATTGAGTTTATATTCAGGGATATAAAAAGGGATTTTGACGATTTCTATGATGAAATAAAAAAAGTTGTAAAGAAATTAGATCAGGAACTGGAATTGTAACTCCGGCAAGTTACCCTTTAAAATTACTTATTTTTTCAAAATTGGAGAAAGAAAAATGATTATATCCCAAATAAGTAATGCGGGAGACACGCTCAGAAACTTGATTTAATTGTGCACTAACCATATATCTTTGTATAGTAATATGTAAAATATATAAAACTTTTTGTTCTTATAAAATACAACAAAATTTAAGTGCAGCTTAAATAATATAACGTTCTACCCCTACATTTATAATAAAATAGAAAACTTTATAAATATGTAGTGGTAAGGTATTTTATGGTAAATATAAGGGAAAAGAAAATAGGCAATAAGACTTATTATTATCTAGAACATACCATAAGAGAAAATAATAATGTTAAGAAAAAAGAACTATATTTAGGTAAAACTCTACCGAAAAATATAGATAAATTAAAACAGGAATTTTTATTCAATATTAATAAAGATAAATGGTATAAATCTTTAGAGAAAATTAAACATAACTTCTCAAAAGAAAAATCTAAAACACCAAAAGTTGCAATTGAAAAGCAAATAGAAACTTTTGTTATAAAATTTACTTATGATACGCAAAAGATAGAAGGAAGCACATTAACCTTAAAGGAAACAGCTAACTTACTTGAATACGGCATTACCCCAAGAAATAGACCAATAGATGATGTAAAAGAGACAGAAGCGCATAAAAAGGTTTTTTATGAAATACTTAGATATAAAAAAGATTTATCTTTACAGATTATATTATATTGGCATAAAAAATTATTTGAGGAAACTAAAAAAGAGATTGCTGGTAAAATAAGAACTCATCAAGTAGCAATAGCAAGAAGTAAATTTATTCCACCATTCCAGGCAGAAATTTATCCTTTGATTAGAGAATTCTTCAAATGGTATGAAGATTATAAAAACAAGCTTAATCCTGTTGAGCTAGCCGCTTTAGTGCACCTTAAATTTGTGACAATACATCCTTTTAGTGATGGAAATGGTAGGATAAGCAGATTAATGATGAATTTTATTTTAAATAAAAATAAATATCCTATGCTTAATATAAGTTATAAAAACAGGGATAGTTACTATACTGCTTTAGAAAGATCTCAAGTTAATAAGAATGATAATATTTTTTTAAATTGGTTTATTAAAAGATACTTAAAAGATAATAAAAATTATTTAAAATCATAAGTTTTAAACATACAAAGAACTACTATCAGAATTATGTGTGGGGGACATACTCAGAAACTCCGATTCAATTGCACAGTAACGATATATCTTTGTATAGTAATATGTAAAAATATATAAAGTTATTTGTTAAGAACGAAAAGTTTATATATCAATTGATATATTGATTATTATGCAACAAATACTGAAAAGTCCGTATGAAAGGTCTCCAACTTTGGATACTGTATTAATGGTAGAAAGAACTATAGAGGATCATAGTGGAGAATTCAATAAGACTAAATTGTGGAAAAAATTGCCTAAAAAGGTAATGTGGCAGACTTTTTTGGTTGTTTTAGATTATTTAGAAAACATAAATAAGATAGCTTTTGATAGAGAAGGCAAAATAGCATATATTTGGAATCCGGAATTAGCAAAAAAACTTAGGGCAAGAAAGGAAATTAAACTATGATAAAGCCTTCTAAAGTAAAATTTATTTCAGATGAACTTGAAAAAGACTTTAATTCATTAAAGGATGATGATTTTATTAAGAAAGCAATTATTAGAGCAATTCAAGATTTAAAAGAAAATGCCTTTTGTGGAATTCAAATTCCTAAAAAATTATTCCCGAAAGAATATGTGCAAAAGTATGGAATAAAAAACTTATGGAAGTATGATTTACCAAAAGGATGGAGACTTCTATATACTGTAACAGGGGAAAATGAAGTGGAATTAATCTCTGCTATTCTTGAATGGTTTAACCATAAAGATTATGAAAGAAGATTCGGATATTAAAAAAGTCTGTGGGAGACAGGATTCGAACCTGTGTAGGCACTAAGCCACTAGCTCCTTAGGCTAGCTCATTTGACCGCTCTGACACTCCCACATAAGAAAATTAATGGATATATTGTTTATTAATTTAATGTTGAACTGTAATACACATCTTTATAATTTTTATTGAAATACTATTTATTATGACAGATTTTAATTTAGGAATGCATGTATTTGAAATATATATAAAATATATGATAGGAGATATAAACGAGAAGTTTTATTGCCTTAAAGGAGACTGCATGATAAATGGCATTATAACACGTGATGAGGAAATAACTGCTGAAAACATTATTGGATTAGTTGAAGATAGTATTAAACAAGGCTATTATATAGAAAGACAGGACATGTTAAGAGTACCTGAAGGACCTATAAAAATGCCGGGATCTAATGATGTTGTTGGTCCGGTTAGCATTGAAGAGTTCATGAGTTTTTATAAAAATTACAACGAAAGAAAAATAAATCAGAAAATCCCTAATATTTCTTATTTTAGGAAAAAATAGATTATTTGATTTTTTTTAATGACTTTGAGAAATCATCAAGTTTGCTGTCAAAAATCTTCAATGCCTCTTGCATTATTCTTTTCGGCTCTAATTGCCCCCAGGATTCTAGGAAAAAAATAAATTTATTCTCACTTGGATTGACTGTCAGAGAGCTTTTAGGGTCTGATATATCAGTGCAGGCATTGCATAATATGCATGCTAGTTCATCCTTGATCTTTAATTTTCCGGATTCCAGGGAAAAAACATGTGTTGGGCAGATCTTTTCTACTGATTCAGAATTTTTAAGATCTTTCTCCACTTTTATATCAGGATATGATTTGTAATAAATATGGCATGGGCTGAACTTTGTATGTTCCTTTCCTCTCCCTAATCTTGCAGTTGCCTCAAGTTTCAATCCCTGGTTCTTAAGCAGGATGACAATTGGCATTTTTGGATATACTGGTTTTATAGCGGGATCCTTTGCTGTTAAATCAGATGCATAAACTGTGCAAGGCCCTTTTGTATCTAATGTTAGAACTGTCTGGCATGAAGCACAGCCATTGCCTTTGCATTTGCAGTCCTCTGGCATGTTATAAGAGTCAAGGTCTGTTGTCAATGGTATCAAACCTAATCTGTGAGCTATAATCTCATCATACAGGGCACAGTTGTTTTTCAGAAAATTAACCTCTGAAACTGCCATTACTGGAACCTCTACCAGAGAAATACGCCTCAATGTATTAGCAAAAACATTGTCTATACCTTCAGCAACAAAACTTAACTTTGTTTTGTCTTTATTAAGCAGCTTTATGTCCATTTTAGAATTGTTTATCTTCCCTCTCAACATTTTTAAACTTTTGCTTTTTCGTTTTATCTCTTTTGCAGTATGTTTTATCCTTTGTCAATATGCTTTATCTTATAATCCTGTCGATTTCTTTCAATACAGAGTTATCATAATAAAAACTCCATTTGCGTTTTTTAGCATAAAACAAGAGATCACTTGTGGGGTTTAATGTTATCGGGTTGCCAACATTTTTTAGCAGAGGAAGATCATGCATTGTATCGCCGAATGCAAAAGAGTTCTTCAGGTCAAATGTCCTGCTGTTTATTATATATTTTAGGGCAACCAGTTTCTTGTTTTCTAAAGAAAGATTTTTGATTATCTTGCCTGTGTATTTCTTTTCTTTTACAGCTAGCTCTGATGTCAAGATCATATCCATATTCAGTATTTTATTGATGGCTTCTGCAAGATGCCTTGGCGAACCAGTTATCATTATTGTTTTTCCAATTGAATTCATTTTCCTGACAAGGCTTATGGAATAATCATATAGCAGGTTTTTCCCTTGTTTTGCAACAAATTCATCAGCCAGTTTCTTGATGTCAAAAACTTTTTTCCCTTTTATCGACAAGGCATACGTATTCAAAAGATTAGTAGTCATAGTGTTATATTTTAGCTTATTGCTTTTATAATTTTTTATCAGAGAATTTATGCTGTTTAAATATTCTTTTTTTATCATTCCTCTTTTATGTAGGAAATATGCAAAATCAGGTATTAATATACCCCTAACAAGTGTGCCATCCATGTCAAAGAAAGCAGCTCTTTGCACTTTTTCAAAATATGACAATGTTTGCTTTCTTATCTGTTCTGCAATTTCTGTATTTTTGTAAACCAGCATCCTTACTTTTGTTTTTCGCTCATAAATTGCCTTATGGAAACTCGGAACATTCAGTTCAGAAATATCTTTTACGTTGTTGTAATACTCTTCAAATGTTTTTTTTAATATCTTCGGGATATATAGCTGCAGGATTAAGTCACCCATGACATATAATTCGCATAGTTCTGCGCATCTTACTCCTGTTTTTATCTTTACAAAATCATTTCTGTAATAATTAGCGCACCATTCATCTATTACTGAATTTCCCCTTACCAGAAGAAAGCATCTTGTCTTGTATTTCTTCACTTCATCCAGGACTTTTATGGATCTTTCAGAATAGACTATGGGCGATTTTAGATGCTGTGACTGGCTGCAGTAAGGCGATTTATGTTTCTTTCTTGAGATGTATTGCAGCTGCAACTCTTTCCTGTATTTTTCAGCATCACCCAGGGATTCAAATGTTATATTCTGGACATCACCTTCTTGTTTCAGATTTTTTATGCCTTTTGACTGAATAGCAGAATGCTTGAAAGATTCATTATCAAAGTTTTTTATTAGATTTTTTATGTTAAGAATCCATTTCTGATTTATAAAAAATTTCCTGTCCTTCTCAAGAAGGATCTGGTCTTTATACAATTGCTTCACTGTCTTATGAACAGCCTGGTATGTAACATTCTTGCTGTGCTTTTCTTTTATTATTGCATGAATGTCTCTGACTGACAATGGGAATTCATGCAGCAATATAGAAATTATATTATCTTTTACAGTATTCTTCATTGAGAAAGATGAAATCATAGACGTGGCTTTTTATTTACAACATTCTTAAACCTTTTGGTTGAATAAATATTAAACCAATACGTTTTAATGCAATTCATTTAGAATAAGTCTCTCAAAAAAATGAACAGGAAGATATTGATGTTAATAGCAGGTATATTTACAGTTTTGATGATTATGATAATATCCCGGGCTATAACAAATGGAGATAATGCATTAAGTATGGGCAATACAGGAGAAAGCAATAAGGAAATGAATTATCTAGACTCTGAAGATAAAAATATCATGGAAAATTCTGGCAGGTATCAATCAAATTTTAAAAAGATAAAATTAAAGGGAAAGATAATAATAAATTATTATAGCCTGGACATTGAGAAGGCTGATATTACCATAATAACGAGCAATATAAGCATGTTTTCCAGAGGCCTTGATATTTCAGTGGAAAAAAACAATGAAATAAAATTACTAGGTTTCAATGGAACTCTGGAGTGGAGAGACTCTCGGTTTGTGTTAAGAGGAAAATTAAAGGAATACAATGACGACAGGACTAATATGAAAATCAATGACAACAATGAGTTTATTTTTGAAGTGAATGACGGCATGCTGTATATAAATGAGATAATGATAAAGAAATTCAATGGGTTTGCCAGCGGAAATTTGAATATCAATGACAAGATTGATTTTGAACTGACAAATGATAATGTATCTTTAGAGAATTATATCGGGAGCTTCTCACTGAACAAGGATGATGTTGTAGAAATTAATGGAAAAGTTGATGATGCAGGTTTTAACATAAAAGATATAGAGGTGAATTTAAGATGAACATAGCATGCCCAGAATGCAAAGAAGAATGCAATTTCGAGATAAATCAGAGAATGATAAATGAAAATTGCGATGTTAAGATAAAATTCAACATTGTTGAGATAGAATGCAAGTGCGGAAATAAGGGATTAATCAGTATTGCACCAAAAGAAATCACTGTTATTAACAGTAATATGAAAGTCATAAACTTTTGAGCTACTAAACCAAAAAATTTATATAGTACTCTTTATGCAGTAATAACATGGAAATAACAAAGAAGACAACAATTAAGGAATTACTGGATGCATCTGGAGATATATATAATCCTACTATTGAAAGTTTAGATGAAGGTAGAGTATATACTACTAACTTAAGGCAATATGAGAATCATCCTGAATTTGAGGGATGTACAGTGGAGATTATTGCTACTAAGTATTGTGGTTTAAAGAGGTACAGAGTCTTTTCCAGAGAATCAGAAACCAGATTTAGTTTAAGTTGTTTTAAAACCTAAAGAAAAGATTAAATATCAAGCATTCTTTAATTCGATCATGGATGTTAATATATTTAAAGAACTGATAAAGGCTAAGCCTAACATATTTGAGGCTATATTAGAAAGAAAAGATATAACAATAGGAATTTCTAAAATACAGGGCAAATGGCCTTATTCAGAATTTTCTTCTCATGATTTTGATGAGATACTGATTGTTCTAGAAGGCAAGGTTGAGATTGAGTATAATGACAAGAAAAAAATTATCAAGAATAAAGGCGATGTTGAAATCATGAAATCAAATATTGGGCATAAATTACATAATGCACAGAACATACCATCCAAGGTCTTGCTGATATTCCCGAAGCAGCAAAATGAAAAATGAGAAAGGTTTTATTACTGCTGTCAGGAGGTTTTGATTCTGCTGTGTCTTATGCATTAATGCGAAATGACCTTGATATAATTACGGTGCATTTTGACAGTTCTAGTTTAACAGGAGATTCAGCCTTAAGAAAGGTTAATGATTTGAAGAATATTCTTAGTATAAACAAGCTGATAATTGTTCCTTTTGGTAATGTCCAGATTGAAGTTTCCAAAAAATGCAGACATGACCTGTATTATGTTATTACAAGAAGAATAATGTACAGGATTGCAGAAGACATTGCAGTAAAAGAAAAATGTAGTTTTTTATTAACAGGAGAGAATTTAGCCCAAGTTGCAAGCCAGACATTGTCAAATATGTCTGTTATAAAAGGGGCTGTAAATATTGAAATATTAAGACCTTTATTATGCAATGACAAGGTTGAGACCATTAATCTAGCTAGAGATATGGGAATCTTTGAAATATGCTCTGGACCTGAATTATGCTCTTTTTTAGGCCCTAAGCATCCTGCTACAAGGTCTGATCTGAATCTTGTCTTAAAAGAAGAGAAAAAGGTAGATATGAATAGTTTAATAAAAGAATCTTTAGAAAATATAAAAATTATGGAATAAAATGGTAAATGTTTTTATTGAAAAGGAAAACAAGAATGTTAAGGCAGAAGCTAGAACTGTTAAAGAGCTATTAGAAAAATTAAACATCAATCCTGAAACTGTTTTGGTAACTAGAGACAATGAGTTAATTTTACTGAATGAGAAATTAAACAATAAGGATGAAATCAAATTATTAAGCGTTATCTCTGGAGGTTAAGGAAGCGAAACATTTATATATGTCATTTTATAGTAGTTATATATGAAAAGAAATGACCAGAATTTGTTAGAAGACTTTGGGAGATGTATTGAGAAAGTTTCTAATCTAATCGAGGAAATAGATCCTTGTATAATTATTTACCCTATTAAAGGAGCTGTTCCGATTGCAGATCTTTTAAGAATTATAAATCCTTCAATATCTGGTCGGTATAATGAATATATACCAACTTCCAGTACTATTGTTGATACAAACCAGGTAATTTACGGTTGGTTTAGAAATTTTATAGAAGAAGAACATGTTGTTGGAGAAGAGCAGTCTATTATAACAATAGATGAGGTTGTTAGTGGTAGTTCTATTGTGAGAGCATCAAAACAAATTCGCAGAGCTATAAATGACTATGGTAGAACAAAGTGCATAACCAATGAAGATTTATGTAAAGAAATAGTTTATCATAGCATAGCTATAAAAGACAAAAGAAATGAAAGAGATGGAAAAGGGTTAAATAATGGATATCTAAAGATAAGAAATATAGGTTTTGTAAAAGAGGTTGATGTAGAAGAGAATTTAGTTATGGATAAACCAGATTTATGCCCTCTGCGTTTAGTAAGAATACCTGAACATAGGTTTGGGAAAAATTTGCCAGTTATGGATACATACTGTATCAATCAGGAATATCTAAACTTCTTAAATAGATTCGCTTCATTTTTTGGTCAGGATCTTTCTGTAGTAGATTTACAAAATCCTGAAAAAATAAGACAATCTGAAAGATTTTTGCCTGAAAAATATAAATCATTAGAGAATTATCTATCTACCAAACAATAAAATTCAACTTTAATTTTGTTTAAGTTAATTTCAGTAAGTTAGTATTTTTTAAATGATTTAATTGTTTGATTTTTCTCATAGACAATAATCTTGAGATTTTTTTAAAAGAAAGAATAATACGTTTGTAAAATAAAGAATCATAAAAATATAGCCAACGTAATTGATTTATAATACTTTTTTATATTCTCCTAAAAAGATTAATATTTAAACCTTATTTATCTTTTAAAGCATATTATGACATGTAAGAACTGCATTGGAAAACCTGTAATTCAGTTAACAAATAATAATGTTAAGCTATGTAAAAATCATTTCATTAAATATTTTGAGAAGAAGGTAAAAAAAACAATAATAAAATTCAATTTGATCGAGAAGGATGACAAAACATGTGTTGCTATATCTGGAGGAAAAGATTCTATTGCTGTTTTAAATGTCTTAAGCAAAATAAAAGGTAAAGACAAGAAGTTCAGGATAGAGGCCATATTAATTGATGAGGGCATTAAAGATTATAGGGATAAAGCAATGAAAGATGCTGCTTCATTCTGTGAGAGAAATAACATCAAGCTAAACATCTTTTCGTATAAAGAAGAATTTGGTTATACTTTGGATGAAATTTTAAAAAAACTGAAGATAATGCCCTGTTCTATCTGCGGTACCTTAAGGAGATATCTGTTAAATAAAAAAGCCAGGGAATTAGGCTTTACAAAATTAGCCACGGGGCATAACATGGATGATGAAGCCCAGTCAATATTAATGAATCAGTTAAGGAATAACATGAAGGTTAATGCCAGATTAGGGCCAATAAACGGAATAAAAAAAGATTCTGGTTTTGTCAAGAGAATAAAACCATTATACTTAATGACTGAAAAAGAAGTTGCCTCTTATGTTTTTTTAAAAGGATTTAATGTCAGGTTTGCTGAATGCCCTTATTCTGATGTCGGATATAGAAGCGAGGTCCGTGATCTACTTAATAATTTTGAATCAAAATATCATGGAACTAAAGATAGTATTGTAAACTCTTTCCTGGAAATTTTACCTATGTTAAAAGAAAAATATAAGGAAGAAAGCTCATTAAAATACTGCTCTTTATGTGGAGAACCAACGTCTAAGGAAAAATGCCAGGCCTGTGTTTACGTTAAGAAACTGACTGATTAAATTCTTATTTTTTTATATCACAACTTTCCAAGTTTTGAGAAATTTAACTTAGGTTGAAGCTTGTTTCTTATTATATATTTTTCCACTGACGAATACATTTGGCTGATAAGGTAAATTATAAAGGATCTTTAATTTATCAGTTATTCTTTCTAATTGCTTAATTCCGTCAGACTCTTCATTTACTTCCATTAATACTAATGATAATCTTTCGTTAAAAAAAGAACCATCTCTTTATTTTCTAAACCAAATGAAACTCTCCAGCGATGTACTTGTTCATACACAGGAATTCTAGATATCCTCCTTGATATATAATCTCTTTATAGCCTTTGAAATTATTAAGGTCATCTTCAACTCCATTAATTAAATTTAATGCTGTTTTTTCCCCTCCTCTTTTTCTTTTATAATAGAACCAATCAAAGCTTCAGCTTCATAGCCTATTTCGAATATCATCTGTAAAACAGGATGTAACTCTTGTATTTTTAATTTTGGCATATCTCTATTTAAATAAAAAGTTTAATAAATTTTTCCATTAACTTAAGTTGTTTCTGTTGTTTCTTCCTCTAACTTAAGGCCTTTTCTCTGTCTTATTGCTCTTATCATTTTTTGTTGTAATTCATGAGGCAATTTCTCAAACACCTGGTCAATGACGTAGAAAGAACCTCGTCCTCCAGTATTGCCTCTTAAATCATTGCTTAAACCAAACATTTCAGATACAGGTAATTTTGCTTTCACTGAAATATGCTCACCTTCCTGTAACATATCCAGTAACTGACCTCTTTTATTTTGTACGATTTTTGAGATATTTCCAAGATGTTCAGCAGGAGCCTCTATCTGAACAAGTTGCATAGGTTCGTAGAGCATTGCACTGGCTTTTAGCATTGCCTCTCTTATAGCATCTCTGACAGCCGGCATTACTTGTGCAGGACCTCTATGGATTGCATCTTCATGTAACTTAGTATCAACCAAACTCACTTTTATGTTGAATCCTGGTTCTCTGGCAAGAGGACCTTCATTCATTACTTGTTCAAATGCATCTATTACAAGCTCCATAACCTCACCAATATGGACTATACCCCTGGTTGCATCTACAAGAATATTACCCTTAAATACATCCATTATTTTTCTCGCTACCTTTGAATCATAGCCTAATTTTACGAATTTTTCAGCTGTTTCCAGTTCTCTTTTTTTAAGCCTGCCTTCAGGGATTTCGTTTGCTTTGATGGCCTGATAGACATTATCTTCCAATGGCTCTACGATAATGTAAAACTTATTGTGCTTATTTGGGCTTTTGCCTTCTATTTCAGGGCTTTTTTTTACTACGGTTTCTCTGTACACAACAATAGGAGAACCAGTGATAATATCAATGCCTTTTTCTTTCCTCATTCTGTTCTCTATGACTTCTAGATGCAATTCACCCATTCCTGAAATTAAATTCTCTCCAGTTTCTTCATTAATCTTTATGAAGATACTTGGGTCTTCTTTGTTTACCTGTTTCAAAACTTCAACTAGCTTAGGCAGATCACTGGGCTTTTTTGCTTCTATGCTTTTGGTAACAACAGGCTCAAAGATGTGTTTTATTGCCTCAAATGGTTCCATCGGTTCTGTTGACACTGTTTCACCTGCAAAAGCATCCTTTAAACCTATAATTCCTACAATATTTCCTGAAGGCACATCATCTATCTGTATCCTTATTGGACCCTTATAGATGTTTAGCTGTTGGATTCTTATTCTTCTTTTTGCCAGATTCATATAAACTTCTTCCCCTTGTTTTAATGTTCCTGAGAATAATCTGCCTGCAGCAACCTCACCAGCGTGCTTGTCAATAACAATCTTAGTGACAACAAAAGCAACTTTTCCAGCAGGATTACAAACTAGTAAGTCTTTGCCTTCTTTGCTTTCTAAATCTCCATGCCATATTTTTGGTATTCTGTATTTCTGGGCATCAATAGGATTAGGATGATGCTTTATTGACATGTTTAAAACTACCTTATGCAAGGGTGCTTTTTTTGCCAGTTCTTTATAAGTGTCATTCTGGTATGCATCTATAACTTCTTTGAATGTTATATTGTTTTTCTTCATGTATGGAACAGACAAACCCCATTTATGGAAGCCTGAACCAAAAGTAACGCTTCCTACCTGGACATTGACCAGCCATTTTTCCTTGAATTCCTCAGGTGCTATAGCCTCAATTAATTTATTGACATTATTGATTATTGTAATGAAACGTTCCTGCATTTTTTCAGGTGTTAATTTAACCTCTCTTATTAAACGGTCAACTTTGTTTATGAACAATACCGGTTTTACTCTTTCTCTCAATGCTTGCTTGATTACAGTTTCTGTCTGGGGCATTACACCTTCTACTGCATCAACCAGGACAATAGTTCCATCGATTGCACGCATAGCTCTTGTTACATCACCGCCAAAATCAACATGTCCTGGAGTATCTATTAGATTAATTAGATATTCTTCGCCATCTACATTATGCACCATTGAAACATTGGCAGCGTCTATTGTTATACCCCTTTCTTTCTCATCTTCCTTGAAATCTAGAACTAGTTGAGAGCCTGCTAACTCTTCTGAGACCATTCCTGCTCCTAATAGTAACGAATCCGCAAATGTTGTCTTTCCATGCTGCTCGTGGATAAGCGTAAGCTTAATCCAAATCGATATGGGCAGACGTACATATATTTCGGATGTGTGTAGGACTCTTCATTAATCTTCCAATTTTTTGTGTTTGTGTTTCTTCTGTCATTTTTAAAATAAGTTTAGATGTAGGTTTTTAAAAGTTGTGATTACTGCATTAGATAAGGTCATTGCTTTTTATTCTTCTTACTTATTAAGATAATCTATAAAATGAGCATATAAAAACCTCTATTGAATAAAACTAAATCAACTATAATTGGTAATGTTTTTATGTAAAAGCAAATTTATAATTTATGGTTCGCTCTCCTTCTTTTATGCTTTGTATTACCCTATCAAACCAGTTTTTATCCAAAAACAATACAAGCTTAACTAATAAGATTGATAATTTTCTGTTATATCTTTTTCAACAGGGAAATAATTCAGTTTATGCTCTTTTGTTACCTGTAGAATTTCATAATCTGTTATTAAATCTGAAAATTTATTCCTGAACTCCCTTAAAAAATTATTAAACTGGTCTTGGCTTTCAACCTCTGCTTCTATATCTAACTGCCAATCCCCCAGAACCTCAACAAGATAAACTATAAAATTATAGTGACAACAGAAGTTGTATATATCTTCTTCCTGATTTTTATTGGCATTTAGTTTTATCAGTGCTTTGTAATATTTTCTGTTAATTTTATCAATATCTATTAAAATTCTATGATATTGTATGATATTTTTATCTTCTAATTTTTTAATTCTATCTTTTACCGTATGATATGTGATATTTAACTTTCTTCCTATTTCCTGGCTGTTTTGCCTGCAATTCCTGCTTAATTCTGTTAGGATTTTTATATCTAAACTATCTATGTTTTCTTTTGATGGTTCAAAACCATAATATTTTTTGGTAAACAATGACCTTTTTTCATTTAGTAAATAATCTCTTTTAAAATGATAGTTTGCTATTGACATGCTTATATTATATTTAGAAAAGAAATTTCCTTGATCTTCCCTGATCTTTTTTAATATGTTGCTGAAATGAATGTAATTCCTTGCCACAAAGATTAATTCAAGGTCATAGCTTCCTGTTGTGGACACAAACCATAATACATTTTCATGTTTTTTAAAATAATCTATAATCTTTTGTTCTTCCTCTTTTTTAATACTCTTATATCTTAAGTATAACCTATAAGTTAGATAACTTAATGAGTGTACATTTATTACAGATATAAAGCCAAGAATTACTTTGTTTTCTATTAATTTTTTTAATCTATAATTCAAGTTCTGCTTGGAAATATTCACTTTTTTTGCGAGTAATGTTACTGGTATTCTAGCATTAAAATCCAAATTTGAGAGTATTTTATAGTTAACTTTGTCCAATTTCATTTTTAAGTATTATACTGGTTTAAATGGTGTATTTAATATTTAAATATTTCTATTTGTAAAAATATACACATATATTGTTTTATATATAAGTTATGTTGTTACTATATCATGATAATATTTAAGATTGAAAATATTACTGGAGGAATAAAATGACAGAATCAAAACCTAAACGGAAGCTTGAACGGAGAGTTATTGAAGAAGGTAATTTAGAGAAAATGATTGAGGTGACTAGGAATATAGCAATCAAGGCTATACAAAGAAGCGCATTGTCAAGAGGATTCTGTGGTTTTAACGTGCTTCGTTCCATCGCTGGAATTGAAGTGAAATTGTACAAAGCCTTTAAAGAAGAAGCGTTATCTACCGGCATTTCAGAAGGAAATTATGAAACTGCAATGCAGTCTGTGTTAAAGTATCATCCTTTTATAAGAGCCATTAACGACAGAAACTTCCCTGAAGATTACATGCGCATAGTCTATGATAAAGAAGAAGAAAGAAGATCATACACGCAGAACTGTGCTACATGGGTTAGAACTGGTTATGGTGATTCAGACGTAAACTTTTATTATAATGGTGTAGATCGTGTAATTGATGAGAATCTCTGGATAGCTAAAAATCTTAAAAAACAAAACAGAGAACTAGATGCTTTCCTTAAGAAATTTCCTGAATTCAGAGGAGGAGATTTAATAATTAAAGATGAGAATACAAGGATCAGAGCCCTACAAGAAGTAAACAAAAGACACATACCAATAGTTGTATTTCCATCTCTCAAAGAAGATATTCCTGAACTTGAAGAGGAAAGACCATTCTCTCTTTTTCATGACCTCAGCAAAATGAACTATTGTTTACTTCATGGATTCAAGATATTTGATAGTATGTATAAGGAGGTACTAGAAAAAGCCATAACTTTTTCTCCAATCTAAAGAAAAAGTTATCTATGCCATGAAGATTAGGACATATTCAACAATAGGATGCAGTCCAATAATATACAGTTATTTTTATTTATAAATTCTACGCAGATGAGTTACATATACGACATTTGATTTGATATATAGATTATAGAATGTGAATTATTACAAATTAGAAAAATTTTTAGTTATAGAGATTACCATGATATTTAACCTAATTTTAATTTTTTGCTATTTTCCATAAAAATTGGAAATATCTTCTAAATCCCTCTGTAATTTCCTCACTTGATATTAATATAGCTATAGGTTCTTCGGACCATATTGCAACTGCTGATTTATTTCCGTAAATAAAAATTTGTGTTGGTGAATAGAATTTAGGAGACAATATTTTTATCGTACCGTATTGATAATTTTTAAATGGTTCTTTATATGCATCCGAACTTAAAAGGGCCATTATCCTTAATTTAGTTTTGTTTATTTTATTATCCCACTGCTTCATATAAAACGGCATCCTCTTATAAGCTTTACCTGAGGCAAAAAGCATTATTATTTCCTTTGCTTTTGTCATATCATCATAGAATGTTTTCATTCCGCCTAAACCTTGAAAAACTTCAACAGTTTGTTTTAATTTTACAGAGTTAAATTTAGAAATTAATTCTGGCAGTATAGAAGATATTAATTTTTCATTTTCTTTCATTAATAATAGTAATTTTTCCGGATGCACTGCATTCCAGTACTTCTTATTATTTGTTACTGTATATGAAACTAAACCTTTTTGTAATAATTGCTCTAAAGCATCATATGTATTTCTTCTATGAATATGTGCTCTATCTGCTATTGTTCCTGCTAACGACTTTCCAATTTCCAGTGAAGTTAGATACACTTTAGTTTGAGTAGTGGTTAACCCTAAACTTTGTAAGATCTCAACATTCTCTAATTTCATGTTATTTGTTTAATTTATTCTTTTATAAATCTTTTTAAAATGGTTGTTTATACTACCACATAGATTTATTATTATGTAATAATACCAAATTTTTCATGAGTAAATTTAAAACTATAATACAAGAACTAGAGAAAAATCCTAAAGTGTATATTGCACCAGTTGATGTATATCCGCCTGCTACAAGACCGTCAGGTGATACAACATTAGAAGAAGGTTATCATGTTCTTATTTCTGTTGTTCCAATAGAAGAGCTTTATCTCCCAAATGAATTAAATAAGTTCATGCAAAGTTTAACTAGTGTAATGCAAGATAGCGTACATCTCTTCTCTCTCTGGAGAGATTTTGAAATTTTTCCTGAATATAAACAATATACATATCGTTTGAATCTTGGTTACATGTTATTTAGCGAAAAAATCGGTCAGAAAAAAGTTGATATTAATGAAGAAACCATAAGATTAGTCGCATCCCGCACCTTGGAACAAGAAAATCTTGAAAGATTGATTAAAGAAGTAATGCCTGATGAATTGCCGGGAGATAACTTTGATATTTTTAGACGTATTATGCTTAGAGTTTATCCAAATATTGAAATTGCAAAAGAAAAATTTTGGGCTAATGACTATGGTGCTGAAATGACTCAATATCATATTAAAGAATTTGTGCCAAATATCAAGCCGATATATGAATTATTTGAAAAAACATATGCAGATCGCAAACGTGACCCGACCCCTATGGAGAAAGTAGGAAGTGACATTACGCCTATCCTTCGAGTAAAAGTGCAATAATAAAAAATGAAAATAACATTTTCAACAAATTCATTGTATACAACAGGACAAGTAAGACTTATTTTAGATTTCACAGAAAGGGTTAAAAAATTTTATGAAGAAACACATAAAAGCAACGATTATGAAGCAATTATGAAATTATTTTTTAAAGAAAATAGTGAAGGAGTTCTTCAACCTTTCATTGTGAGATATATGAAAAGAGGATTTAGTGATATACCTGCTGTATATGAATCTTGTTCAAAACTTGAAAAATTTATAGAAGAACATGAAACCATAAGAAAGCTTTGGAAAGGCATGTCAATGGGAAATACACCTGAATGTATTAGTAAAAATATTGAGAGTTGGAGAAATTTTAAGGTACCTTATCTCGAAACTTATGTACCGAGAAGAGATATACTTGATATAATCAGTAGAGGTGAATAAAATGTATAAAGCATTAGAAAGAATATTTTATAGGAATATTGTGGATTAATGATATGACAAAAGTAAATTGTAAATATTTCAGGAAATCAAAATGATAGATTCAGTATTGGACTTAATGTTGCATGCTTATACATGGAAATTTGGATGGAAATTCGAAGGGTAAAACGGCGAGGCTTGACCACCAGTCATCGCTCACCCTTCGGGACACTCAGCTTCGCTGAGTTTTCGCTATAGACTGGTGGCATTTTCGCCTGCGGGCTCACAAGCCTCGCTTTAGTAGACGTCTAATCTTCTTTGATTTGGATCATACCATTTTTGTTTTCTAAGATAATTATCTAATCCATCTAGATCTTTTGGGCTTCCTATGTAATAGCTTCTATTCCATAATCCAGATTTCCAGAATTTTTCTTTCTTTAACCATGGGAATTTCTGGAATATCTTTTTAGCTGTATAACCTCTAAGATACTTAGCTACTTGTACTTTAGAGTATATTCCTAGATCTAGCTTCATATGTACATGGTTTGAGTCAAAACCTTTTCCTTCTATTGGTATTTCATATTTGCTAGAAGCTTCATCTAGTAGTTTATCCATCTCTTCTCTTACTTCTTTATTATCAAAGATATTATGGCAGTATTTTATCTTAAATGATGCATGCTGCCATGATTCTCCTACAGCAGAGCTGTATCTGGTTGGATTTTCTTTTCTCATTTTTTTAACCTCGTAGAAAGTTTTATTAATCTCGAAGAAATAGCTCACACTAGATCTAACTATTCTAGTGCGAAAACATTCTTCGCACTATTTTTCTTTATTTTATTAGTAAAAATAGTTTGTGCTTATACGCCACTAGTCCGAGACTAGTGGTAATCTGGTTATATATATTCCAGTCTGGAGAAGAACATTTTTTTAGTTCTGAATATATGAAGAGACTTTCTGAAAAACAAAAAGATTTACATATTCAAGCTATGAACTCACCTACAATTCCAGAACAAATTATAAGCTTTACACCAGATATACAAGAAGGAGTAAAATGCAAAGAATTAACAGACTTATTAGTAAATGCAGTAAAACTTGGTGCAGAAAGAATAGAAATAGAAGGTCCTTGTATAAGATACAAAAAAACACGTAAAGGGAAAAAATATTATGCTACAAGATATATATTCGTTAGAGAAGAATGTAATAGTCCTATACTTTATAGGATTTATATTAGAGATATTCCATACTGAAATTTATTTTAACTTGTTTTCTAAACAGTTACAATTTTCTCCTATTTTTAAGCCTTTATCTGTTAATTTTAAAAGTTGTGATTATATTTATAAGTATCAAGTATCTTCTAAATTCCATGTTAATAGGACTAGTCGGTATACCCAGCTGCGGAAAATCTACGTTTTTTAAAGCTGCAACTCTAGCCAATGTAGAAATATCTGCAAGACCATTCACAACTATAAAAGCTACTGAAGGAGAAGCTTATGTAAAAGTTGAATGTGCTGAAAAATTCTTTAATGTTAAATGCGATCCCAGATTTGGCTTTTGTGTTAGTGGAAAAAGATTTACGCCTATAAGATTAATGGATATTGCTGGTTTAATAGAAAAAAGCCATGAAGGGAAAGGCTTGGGAAATATGTTCCTCAATGATATAAGGGAAGCTGATGCATTAATTCATGTTGTAGATATTTCCGGTTCTATAGATGAAAAAGGCAATTTAACAAAATCATTAACTCATGATCCAATAAAATACATTAAAATAATTGAAAATGAACTTAATATGTGGTACTATCAGATTCTTAAAAAAGGATGGGAAAAATTTGCAAGAACTGTAAATCAGGAAAAACAGAATATTGTTAAAGCTTTAAGCAAACAATTATCAGGGCTGAAGGTTACAGAAGAACATGTTGAGAATTCTATTAAAAAACTAAATTTAAGTTCAGATCCTTTGTTGTGGGATGATAATAATTTAAGAGAATTGTCTTCTATATTAAGAAAATTATCTAAGCCAATGATAATTGCAGCCAATAAAATTGATATCCAAGGAAGTGAAAAAAATTTTGAAAAAATAAAAAGAGAATTCAAGGATTATATTGTTGTTCCATGCTCCGCAGATTCTGAATTAGCTTTAAGAGAAGCAAGTAAGGCAAAATTGATTAATTACATTCTAGGAGATAATGAATTTGAAATTATTAATAATGAGAGAATATCTGAAAACCAGTTAAAGGCTTTAAATTATATTAAAGAGAATGTTTTGGATAAATATGATACAACAGGAATTCAAGAAGTATTAAACAAAGTTGTTTTTGACTTATTAAAGTATGTTGCTGTTTTTCCAGGTGGTCTGAATAATCTAAAGGATTCTTTTGGAAGAACATTGCCGGATTGTTACTTGCTTCCAGAAAGCTCAACAGCATTAGATTTTGCCTTTAAATTACATACAGATTTTGGAAAGAACTTTATTAAGGCTATTGACGTTAAAACTAAAAAGATAATTGGCAAAGAGCATGTATTAAAGAACTTGGACGTTATAGAAATTGTGACTAAAAAATAATCTTGTAAATATTAAACCTATTGGCTATTTAAAGAAATTTTTAGTATTTTTAATTGAGTTTTCTATTTCTTTATCGTGATGTTTTCCATATTTCTAGAAAGAATTTTTTATACTGTTGGGCAATTTGACTTGAAATTATTTCAATTGCTGTGGGTCTTTCTCCCCATATCCAATTTATAACTCGATTATTTATTATCATTAAACCAAGAGGGAGATTAATATTCGTAAATCTATATTTAACATTTTTAATATCCGAATAATTTTTTTTGAATTCTTCTTTTATTGAAGTATGAGCTACCAGTCTATCATCTACTTTTTTCTCAGATAATTGAATATGAATATTTCTTAAAAATCTGGAAGCTAATTTTGATTTAGTATATTCTTCTTTAAATACGAATACATAATAATAACTTTTATTATCTAATTCTTCCAAGATAGAATCAAACATAGATTTAATTGCTTTATATCCTTCATAAACAGTAGCAATTTGTTGTTCCTGTGAGAATTTTCTTTTTTGCTGTAATTTTGGTAATAACCCGGAAAATCTTCTTTCCTTTTCTTTTAACATATTAAGAATTTGGTTAGGGTTTTGCGCTTGAAAATATTTTGTTTTTGATTTTATTATGAAACTTATTAAACCTTTATCAATTAATTTTTCTAATGTCTGATATATTTTTGAGTGCTGAATTCTTGTTCTTGAAGCGATTGGGCCTACTGTGGTTTCTCCTAATTCTAATAATGCCAGATAAACCTTAATCTCTCTATCTGAAAACCCTATTTCTTTTAATATTGAAATTTCCATATGTCTTATTATTTTTCTTTTATTTTTAATACTTTCTATTTTATACCTCCAAGGGGGGTAAGTTAATTATTTATTCAAGTGTATAAACTACTTTAAAATGGCAATAGAAATTAGATATCATAGTAAAAGAAACAAAATGTATCCAGATTTCCTTAGAACAGAGGAAGTTGTGAAAGGTGAAACATTTTCTAATATATTAGAACAATTATGTGAGAATTGGGTTATAGAGCCCCAGTTTGGTATATTAACAAAAATGGGATCTTTTGCTACTGCTATTCCAAGACTATACTCTCTTATTTACTGTGCGCTTGTACCACATCCATTTATGCTTATTAATTTTGCAGATGAAAAAGAGGTAAGAACTTTTTTTGATAATTTGTTTAAGCCTGTAGCAGTAGAGGGAGATTGGGGAGATTCGCACTATCAGCCTATGATTAGGATTGATAGAAGATCACAAACACAAAGTTCACCAATCTTCTTGGTAAATGCACTTTATTATGTTAGTGAAAAAAATATAGATGAAGTTAAAAGAAGTTTCGAAAGAAATAATAATTGTTCTAAATCTTGTGAAAGTAGATGGTATGTTTTTGATTAAAAGATAATGGAGTTATTGAAGAAAGAGAAGAGATAAGGTATAAAGATAGTGACATTCAGTATTATGCATTATTTTCCCAGAATCCGTTTAAAAAACCAGAGAAGTATTACAAGCATCCAAAGAATGATTTTTTTGATTGTCTATTTGCTGATTGGCAGAAACATTATTAGCTTAAACTAAAAGTGATCACATTATAGGCTATTAGAATTAATAGAACTCCCAAAGCAATCAATATTATTCCTATAAATAACCTCATCCATCTTCTATGTTCCTGTTTCCATTTCTTGATTTCCTGTACTTTTACACCAAAATAGACTAATGCCAAAATTATTAGCAAGGGCAAAATAAAAATGAAATTATATACAAGCAAATAATATAATGCTTTTAATGGTAAAATTTCAGACTGAGCAATCCATGTTGTTATTGCTAGATAAGGACCCCCTGTACATGGAAGTTCAACTGCAGCAACAAAAGCTCCTAGAATTATAGCACTAAGTGTAGTAACATTTTTAGCGTGTTTTTCTATATACTTAACATATCTTGGAGATATTCTTAAGGATATACCTTTTCCATACCAGAAAAAATCTTTTATCTCTATTAAACCAAGTATTATAACTAAAGATCCAACAAAGATGCTTAATGGTTGGGCTATGTTTAATCTCTGTATAAAAAGAAGAAGACCAATCCCGGCTAAAAAATAAACAATGTAAATTGCTGCGATATATATGGAACCAACAGCCAACATTCTTTTCTTATCATGTGACATTGCTAATAAAGTACTGATTAATAGAATTAAAACACCTATTGCACAAGGATTAATTGAATCAACTAATGCTGTTGTTATTATTACTGGCCATGTTACATTTACTGCCATTTTTATTTCACTCTTTTCAAAATGACTTTTTTAACCATAGACTTCTTTGTATGTGTGCGATCAGTTAAATCATACTTGATTAATCTTAATTCAAATAATTGTTCTGCAAAGTCCATTGTTTTAGTTTCTAAAATCTTAGCCATTTTATTTTGATATAGGTTTATCACAATTAGATTTTACTGCTAAATATTCTAGATTCTGTACTCCAATTAATCTAGAACTATCCGGGAATTCCCAATCAGGATATTTTTGTACATTCTTTGTTAAACATAATTGCGACTGCGGATCTTCTCCTCTTGGGTCACATTCAACATAAACTCTCCTTTTCTTTATTATGTCATATGAGGAGCCGAACATCTTTTGCTGTTTTGCACAATTAGGACACCAAAATGCCCCGTATTCTTTAACATTCTTGTCTGCTAAACAATTAGCTAGTTTATCCAATGATTCTTTTGTGTATTTTGTAGAAGAGCAAGATGCTAAAAACAATGTAAAGATTACCAGTAAAACGATAATTATCTGCCTATTCATTTTAAATTCCTCCTTAATTTTATTGTAGCTATTAATATTATTAATATTAAAATGTCTAGAACAACACATAATGGACATATAGAATAAAGAACGAAAGCCTCGATATAAATCAGATATAATGCAAAAATAACGCTTAAAATCATTAACCAGTATATTATATTTATTACTTTTTTATAATTCATTTTATTTTTTAATGCCGATATTGTAATTATCATAATAAAAATAAAAGTCAGCAATGCCATTAATGATATGGGAATTCCGAATATCTCAGAGTATAAACTTCTGTTTACAATATCGCAGGAAATGCTTGGATTAATATCACAAAAACTGTCTGTTGTTGCATAATGAGAATAAAGCAGATAAGCAGAGGTTAATATAGCTATTATTGAACAGATTAATACAATCTTCAAACCTTTTTCTTTTTTCATTCTTTTTTAATAAAACGCTTTTCTAAACTAAATTCTAAACTTGATTTTGATATGGCAATTCCAATTAAAACCAAAAGATAAACAATATGTTCATCTATTATAGGGTTATGTTCCGGAGGTGTTAAAGCAGTCCATATAAGGAACATTAATAACGCCCCAGCATAAGCTGCTATTTTAACATATATACCAAAAATTAAGCCTAATCCTAACAGCAACAAGCCAATCATGAATATCCAGTCTATAACAACACTTCCTGTCAAGCTATTGTAAAAACCAGAAAAGATGCCATGTGTACCAAGTTTTAGAAAACCTGCTGTAGGTGAAACACCATTAATCCAAGATTTATTACTTGCAGTATTAAAGCCCAAACCAAATAATTTATCAAAAAAAGCCCAAAGAAACAACCAACCAATGGCAATTCTTAGTAAAACCCAAATATATGCTTCTTTCTTATGCGAACCTCTTTTTCTTTCCATCTTCTAAGATTTATTTAAATAGATCTTTAAAGTTTTTCGGCAATCCTTTTATATAAAGCAATGCTAAAGGAGCACCCCAATTAGTCCATCTCTCAACAAAATCCCATATAGGATCTCCGGCTATAGGCCTTGCTAATGCTGTTAAAAATCCCCATATGGTACCATATATCAGTACAATTCTTATAGGTGCTAAAATAGCAAAGATAGCAACTGTAACATCAATAATACCAATTAATATCATTAATTTATTCGCTAATAATCCAGTTACACCAATAAACGCAGTCAACATCTCAATAAATCTTGGTTTTAATTGTATGGCAAAAATTCCGTGCCCTAAAAAAGTTCCAAACATTGCTATCCTAAGGATCCATTCTGTTTTTTTTATGTTGTTCATATGTTATATTAATTTAGGATATAATTAATAAAGAATTTGGAACAAACATCGAACTAGAAAGCTTCTTTATACTTTTCCATAACATTCTGGATTTCATGTCTTTCTTTTAATGAATAAAATATTCTATTTCCCTTTGCTTCTTTATTGAGAAGATTAAAATTTTCTAAACTATGTATGTACCATGTTATTGTTTGGGGAGAAACTTTTATTTTTTTACTTAATTCACTGTTTGTTATTTTGTTTTTTATTATCAGCAGTTTTATTATATGTCTTACATTCTTTCGCCTTATCAAAAAAAGTATTCTTGCTTCATTCTCATTTATATTAATAAGGTAAAATCTTCTAAATCTCTTATTTAAAATTTCTTTTATTATATCTGCTTTTAAAATTAGTGATAGATGGTAACTTAACTGACCGATGGCAAGACCTGTTTCTCTCTGCAATTCCCTTACACAAATTCCTGGTTTTTCTTTTATTATAGAATAGATTTTTTCTCTTGTTTTTAGTTCTAGTATATCATTCCTTGTCATATTGTCTCTCTTTTATTATTTCAGGGAAATATGTATATTTATATTCTTCATTTGCCAGTAATGTTTCATATGTTCTTATTATATCCGGGAATTCTAGCCTTATCTGGTTTATTACTTTGTGAAATTCTTCTTCATTTTTTGTAATTACATAAACAAGAAAGTTCCATCTTCCTATTGTTTTAACAGCCCATAATACATTTTTATTGTTCTTTAGGAAATTTTTGAATTCTTCTTCATTTTTATTGTCCAAATTTTGCAGGCTTAAAAGAACTGTGTAAACATAGTATCCCAGTATACTATAATTTATTGCTGGTCTAAATTCCAGAATGATGGTATTTTCAATCATGTTTTTAATCTTGTAAGAAACTGAATCTTGGCTCATGTTTAATTTTTTTGAGATGTCAACCATTGGTATTCTTGCATTGTTGGATATTAATTCTAATATATTTATATCATTTTTATCAATCTTTAAACTTTTATTTTTTGTTTTCATGAAATTTTTAAAGAAGCTTCCATCATTTTTTCCGGATTCTATTCTTATCGTTTCATCTAAAAGAGCTTCTGGAAAAGTTGAACTTTTTATGATTTTTAACAATATTAAAATTTCATAATTCTTTATAGGATATTTATTTATAATACTTGTAAAAACATGGTCTAGCTCCTCAAATTCTCTTACTACAAGTGCTAATTCATAATCTAACTTTCCAGAATATTTCAAAACAGCATTAATATTCTTGTTTTCTTTAAAGAACATTATCATTTCACTTTCTTTTTCTATATTTGGATGCAATTCTGTGAATATATGATATGAACTAAATCCTAATTTTTTAAGATTTATTAATGTTAAATAACCTGTTATCACATTGTTCTTTTCTAATCTGTTTATTCTGTATTTTACAGCGTCCCTTGTCAATCTGACATATTTACTTATCCTGGATAAAGAAAAACGGGCATTAATTGACAGCAATTTTAGTATTTTTTTATCTTTTAGATCTAGCTGGATTTGATTTTTATTTGATTCTGATTTCTCTAAAACCTTCATTTTTATTTAAAAACGAATATAATATATAAATATTACGTTTTTTAATAAAATTTGCATAAAATATTTTTTATATTCCTTAATATTATTAAAATTAAACAAATCTTGGAGGTAAAAATGAAAATAAAATTTTACGGAACAAGGGGAAGTTTTCCAACTGCTTCTTCAGAAGCAAGAGGGATATATACATTAAAATACGGAGGAAACACAACTTGTTTGTATTTAACTACAAATAATAGTGAGAACTTTATAATTGATGCTGGCACTGGATCAAGGTTATTAGGAATGGATCTATTAAAAACACCTCAAAATGGTAAAACTCCAAAGATACTCTTTACGCATGAGCATCAAGATCATGTTGAAGGAATACCATCTTTTGCTCCTTTTTATAATCCAGACAATGAATTCCATGTATATGCAAAAGAAAACCCAAGAAAGATAGAAGAATTATTGAGGGAAAGACAGAGAGTTGAATTTTTTCCAGTTGCATATAGCATTCCAGGAGTAGATGGAGTTCCATGTATGACTGCCGGGAAAATGCACCATGACATTGAAAAAGGAATTTTGACAGAAACAGTGGAAGTAAGTTACTGTGCAACTAATCATCCTGACGGATGTGTTGCTTATAAATTTAGAGAAAGGAATAATATATTTATTTTTGGAGGAGATCATGAATTTGATCTTAAACCAGAAGTAGATGACAAACTAGCACAGTTTTATGAGGGATCTAAAATAATTGCTCTTGATACATAGTATTTACCAGAAGAGAGACAGAGAATGACTAAAGGCTGGGGCCATTCAGATTATGAGCAAGTCATCAATTTCATTTGTAAATTAAAGAATAGACCGGAGATTGTTGTAATGACACACCACGATCCAAATCATGATGATGCCTTTATTGATCATATGTATGTGAGATCATTGGATTATGCAAAAACGAAGGATCTAAACTCTAGATTAATAATGGCATGTGAAGGATTGGAGTTAGAGTTATAAACTTTTCCTTATTAGCTGGAGAAAGAAAAATGTCTGAGCTTGTAAAAAGAATAAGAAATTGGACGATAGGAATTGGAATTGTAGCTATTTTAGCTTCTCCAGTATATAGCTATTATTTTACAGATAAAGTAAGAACTGTAATTAATGAAACACAAGTTAAAAGATCCAATGGAGAAGATAAATATCTTGTTTTTACAGATTCCGGAGTTTTTGAAAATACTGATGTATGGTATAGGTTTAAATTTAGAAGTTCTGATTTGCAGAATAAAATTATGAAATTAAAAGGAAAAGAAGTTACAATAGAAAAATATGGGTGGAGATTCGGTCCTTTGTCGTGGTATGAAAATATTGTAGATGTTGAAGGGGTTAAATAAGTGGTTCTTTATTTTTATAAATCTTAACATGATTTAAATTTTAATAATTATTTTATATCAAATATTTTTTCTATTTCTTTTAATGATTTGGAGTTTAAAACATCTTTTGATTCTGCCCATCCTCTTTTACATTGATAAACTCCGTATTCCATTAACCTTAATTGTTCTTTATTGTGAGCATCTGTTCCTATTGAAATTTTAACACCATAATTAACTGTTTTTCTTATTAAAATATCATTTAGATCCAATCTTTCAGAACAATTTGCCTCTAAACAGATATTATTGGATTTTGCATAATCTAAAACTTTTTCAAAATCAAATTCATATGGGAATCTTTGATTTACAATTCTTCCTGTAGGATGAACAAAGATATTTACGTTTTCAAGCCCTTTTAAAACTCTGCTTGTCATTTTTGCCTTATCCATTTTAAATGACGAATGTACTCCGGCTGTTAAAATATCTAATTTTTTAATCAGATGTTTAGGGAAATCCAGTTTTCCGTCAGGCAGGATATTAGCTTCTATACCTTTTAAAATTTTAAAATTTGAATAATTCCTGTTTAAAGAATCAATTTCTTCTATATATTTATTAAACTTTTTCTCATTTAAACCATTTGCAAATACCAAACCCCAGTGATCTGTCATTAAAATGTATTCATAACCAAATCTAATCGCTTCATCTGCCATTTCTTTTATTGTGGAAGTTCCATCGCTGTATTTACTGTGAATTTGAAGGTCTCCCTTTATTTCATTGTACTTTACTAATCTAGGAAGTTTATGCTCAAAAGCAGCCTCTATTTCCCCTTGATTTTCCCTTAATTCCGGTTCAATATAATCCATTCCCAGATGATTGTAAATCTCTTCTTCTGTTTTTCCGGCTACTATTTTATTTTTTGTATTAAACAAACCATACTCATTTAATTTTAGTTTTTTGTTAATTGCAATTCTTCTTAATGCTACATTATGCTCTTTGTTTCCAATAAAATATTGCAATGCTGCTCCATAACTTTTTTCTTGAACTACTCTCAAGTCAACCTGCATTCCATTGAATAGCTTGACAGAGCTTTTTGTTGTTCCTTTAGCTAAGATATCCCTTATATTATCCAGAGAACAAAAATAATCCATCACTTTTTCAGACTGTGAAGTTTGAATTAATAAATCAACATCACCAATAGTTTCTTTTCTTCTTCTTAAGCTTCCGGCAATGTCAATTTTTTCAACATGTTTTAATTTTTTCAATTTTTTAACAATTAATTCAGCTAAAGGCAAAGCTTCCATTATCAGAAATCTTCTATTTTCAACAAAATTTTTTATTCCCTTAAGAATTTCCTGCTCTGTTTTTTCTCCAAAATTTTCCAGTTTTGATATCTTGTTCTGTTCAGCTGCTTTTTTTAAATCTGGAATTGTTTTTATTTTCAGCTTTTTATAAAGAACTTTTGCTTTTTTCGGTCCAACACCTGGAATATCCAGGATTCTCAAATCGATTGGAATCTTCTTCTTTAGGTCTTTATAGTACTTTAATTTTCCAGTTTCTATAAACTCTTTTATTTTTCCTTCTATTGCTTCTCCTATTCCAGGAATTTCCCTTAATTTATTTTGTTTGTAATAATCTAGAATGTCTGTATTTAATAATTCTATTGAGTGGGCTGCTCTCCTATATGCCATTGGCTTGAAAAAGTCCTCTTCTGTTAATTCCAGCAAATCTGCTATTTCATAAAATAATTTTGCTATTTCCTGATTTTTCATTGATAAAACAGTAAGAATCTAGTATATATAAATTTTAATATTCCTATAAGAGAATAACAATCTATTTAAATATATCTAGGAAAATTTTTGTTATGGACCCAATAATTATGTATCCTGAAAAACTTGAAGTATTAGCAATGCTTTACAAAGCCAAAAAACCTATTTACTATCTTGATATTATTAAGAGAGATGATTCAATATATTCTGCTGCATTATATCTTACGATGGATGGCCTGGCGAATAGGGTAAATACTGAGCTCTCAGCGCCTAATGAAGATAGGTTATATTTTGAATTGAGTCGTAAAGGCAGAATATATGTTGATCATTTAATGAGACTAGCTTCAATGTTATCTTCAACTTAATGTTTTTCAATTAAATGGTTGTTAAAATCCACTATACCATAAATAGAATTTATCTTCTTTACAGCTGCCCAGCATTTATCACCATAACTCCAATGCCACCATTCTCGGGGATAATTAACAAAACCTGCTCTTCTCATGACCCTAATTAAAATTTTTCTGTTATGCTTTGCAGCTCTAGAAATTTCTCTGCAATATGTGTAAGCTTTAAAATTTAAATCATCAGGCTTTGTCCCCATGTCTATTTCATTACCATATTTATCAATAATAGTAATATCTACAGCACCGCCTGTTGAATGTGGTGGCAGTATTTTAACATCTGGCGGAGCAACAAATTTTGAAGCCTCTTTTCTTATTTTGGCATTATTAAAATTGGGATGTTTGTTTTTTAATTCGATACAAAAATCTTTAAAGAATTTTTCCTGAATTTCTAATGGTCTATAAGCATCCAAGAGTAAAATCTTATATCCCTTAGGCAGTAAAGAATCTGCTTTGTTTAACATTTCTATTACTCTCTTTCTTAGATAAAAAGTATTTTCCTTCATTTCAGGATAAATTCTTAGTGTAATATCATTGCAATATTTTCTGACATCCACTAAATGTTCATTGCATTCAATAACTTTGATTTTCAATTGATGATGGTCAGAGTAAATATTTGGGATTTTTACCATTTTACATTATCTTTAAAGATAAATGAACCTGATTTGTACCGGGGATATACTCGTCTTTTACATGCCCACTAATCTCAAAGCCACACTTTAAATAAAATGTTATGGTTCTTTGAGCATCAGCATCTGTCACCACATTTAGTATTACGTTTCCTTCATTTTTTTTACCGCATTCTTGCTTTATATAATTTATAAGTTCTGTTCCAATGCCATTGTTTTGTAGATTCGGGCTAACAACAACTGTACCGATGTAATATGTTTTAACTTTTTTCTCCAATGTTATATATCCAATAATATTTTTATCTTCCAAAGCAACATAAGCATTGACATAATTTCCTTTTAAGGCATTGTCCCATTCAATAAGCATTTCTTCCAGATATTCTAAGCCTATTTCTTTTTTTAATATATCAAAAATTTCCGGTTTGTCATTTTCTATAATTTTTCTTATTAACATTTTAATTCTAATTTTCTAAAAATATTCTACTGGTCCTTTAAGCAATAATTCTCCATCCAAAAGATCTATTTCTAATATACCACCAATATTATGGGCATAAACCGGAGATTTACAATCTTTTACTCTTAAAACAGCATAAGCAGATGCAATATTTCCTGTTCCACATGATTTTGTAATGTCTTCTACACCAACTTCATATGTAATAAGCTCTATATTACTACGGTTTATAAACTTTACAAAGTTAACATGTAATCCCTCAGGATGATTTACAGAATCCATTAAATTTTTACTATACCTTATTTCTCTACCCTCTCTAAATGCATCTTCTTTATTAAGATGATTAACAAATTTAACAATATGTGCCAAGCCAACATAAACAAAATACATCTCGTTTGATAATTTCTTAAATTCTCTTGGGAGACCCATATTTACTTCTATTAGTTTGTCATTAATAATCTTAACATGCTTAAGGCCATCTGCAGTATCTATAAAATCATCTTTATTTATATGGCCATGATCATATGAATAACGTGCGACACATCTTACACCATTTCCACACATTTCTTCTGTACCATCCCTGTCAAAATATTGCATCTTTATCCTACCATTATCAGTCTGGATAAATAATGCACCATCGACATTGTTGCTCAAAGTTTCTTCTCTTACAAACTCTCTTTTGTCCAGTATTTTTTCTAAATCTTTGTCAGTTTCATCAATAACTATGAAAGTATTTCCGGCACCATGCATTTTTATCATTTTAAGATATTTATAAGTCCAATTTACTAATCTCAGTTATAATGTTATACTCACTTATTTTGCCTAGAACCCTAAGCTCTTCTTTTTTTGATTGAACTAAAGATGCTATATTTTTTATTTTTGGTTTTGGAAATCTATCTTTATACATTTGGTTATTTTGGTTTCTTTCAATAGCTTCAATTAATATCATATTTATCATTGTGTTATAATCAATACCTGCATGTTTTGCTTCTATTGCCAGGTCACTCTCAGTGGGATGTAATCCTGGTAGAGGATTCATCTCAAGAAAATATATCCTTTTGCTTTTGCCATTGTCCAGTTTTCTTTCCCTAAAATCCATTCTGTTATAATCATAACATCCTAAAGCATGATGTGCCACTATTGTTTGTGTCACTAATTTTTTGTATAAGCTATCAAAATAGTTCAATACCTTACAATAATTTGGGTCTATGTCTTTTATATGAAGATCTCTTACCTTTGGTTTTGAAGACATTTCATGTAAATCAAAGTACAACGGTGGCAGTACCAGATTACCGATCATCCCTACTGTATATTCTCTTCCATCCAAATATTCTTCTGCTATTGCTGGTTCACTATAAGTGTTTATTATTTTCTTAACAGCTCTATAAAGCTGTAATTCATTTTCAACAACTGACTTTTGGTCCAAACCACTGCTTGTACCTTCTGCAGCCGGTTTTACTACAAGCGGAAAAGATAAACCTTTCTTTAATCTATCAGCATATTTCTCAAATCTTTGAAATGGTGGGTTGTTTACACCATAATTTTCCAGGATTTCTCTTGTTGTAACCTTATCAAGCGCATTCGCTAAGCTTTGAGAGTCAGATCCTGTATGAGGTATGCAAAGAAATTCTAACATAGATGGTACCATTGATTCACGACTTTCTACTTCAGGAAGACCTTCTGCTATGTTAAATACGATATCAATTTCGCTTTTATATTTTTCAAGTTTATGGTAAATAGACTCATCAGCTTCTAATAAAATTACCCTATTTCCAGTAGATTCTAATGCATTAATTACGGCGTTTATTGTAACTTCAGAATCCCACTCAATATATTTTGGGTCATTAATATATTCTTTTTTCATTACATTTGCTGTAAATCCTATTGTTAATCCTTTATTTACCATTCTAGAGTAGGATTAATCACAAATATTTAAAAGGCTTTCGTTATCGCAATGGATCCATGTCAAGTAAAGAGAATAAAGAAGATAGTTGTATATTAATTTCGAATTTACTTCTTATCAAACCTTTCATTATCTCTCCCATAACATTTATCCATTACCATTTTCCATGCTTCATCCAGGTTTATGTTATGAGAATTCGCCAGGCAACATAATGTAAAGATTATATCACCAATCTCATCACTTAGCTTTTTAGTTTCTTCTGTTGATTTTTTCTTTTTAGGGCCATGCATATGGTTAACTTCCCTGGCTAACTCTCCAGTCTCTTCCATTAGTCTAGCAAGTATCTCATGTGGTTTCCAATATGGGCTTTTAAATTGCCTAGCCCATTCATCAACATCTTTCTGAACTTCATTAAGAGGCATGTAAATAGCATCATATACCATTATAAAACAATTTCTGAATTATAATGATATCTTTATGAAATAATCATTACAGAAAATTGTCTAAAGAGCTTTTCAATCTTTCATCTGCTTTTTTTAAAATTTCTTTAGAGTTTTTATGTGTCAATAACTTTAAGGCTTCATCATAAGGACACCATCTAAATTCATCATGTTCGCTTGATAATATGGCTTTTTCTTCATCTGTTTTGCCTAAATAGAAAATTATTTCTTTAGAGATTGTATTACCTTCTCTTCTATAAAATAGATTTATTTTTTCCCTGAAGTTTTTGATTAAGATAAATTTTGAAATGCCTGTTTCTTCTTTTAGCTCCCTTTTTAATGTTCCTAACTCGTTTTCATTAATCTCTACATTGCCCTTTGGAAAATCCCAACTCTCTCTGAAATGATCGTTTGCCTTTCTGTGCAGTAGCAAGTATCTAATACAATGATTCTTATTTGACAGGATTATACCAACTGACTTTTCTTTCATAGAAATATTTATATCTTAGTAAATTTAAATATATCCATGTTGAGGAAGATAACCTATATCTTTTCATTGAAAAAAATTTACGATGATTTGTTCATATTATTTCTGAAAAATGAGGTATATTATGATTTTAAGATAACAACTGATATTATCGGAGAAAGTGATGGAAAAATACCTGGCTCAGAACAGCCAGAAGCCTTGATCAGCATATTAGACTCTCTTAAGGAAAAATATAAACCTAATGGAGAATGTTCCTGCCTGATTTTCCCAAATATTTCCAAAGACCTGAAAGATGAGTATAATCGTGCTCATGAAAGGATTTGCTGCCTGTTATACAGAAGTTCTTAAGAGATACTCTAATCAGCGTCTTTGTGTAAATAGTCTCGATAAATGCTGACTTTATACACAGTTTAGAGACTTTTTACACAGGATTAAGTCTTTATTTTTGTTCTTCTTCCAATCCCTTTTTTATCGTAGTTTTCAAAAGCCATTTTTACAAATTCTTCTTCTGAAAAATCAGGGATATGAGCCGTCTTTTGCCAACAAAAAGGACAATATAACATATAGCACTCTCGCCCATCTTCATGCTTTAAGGTTTTCATATAAAGCCAAAGATGGTTTTTACAGGGCGGTATTTGTTTTCCAGTGTCAATGTCGGTTGTCATCTTCCTTTACACCATTCACACGTTTCTTTAGGGCAATCACCATTTAATAATTTAATCGCTCTGTTAAACAAAAATTCTGCATGGGCAATATCTATTTTCATCTTTACTAATTCATTCTTAAAATTATTAAGTAAGTCCAAAGCGATATTCTTTAACTTGTCTTCCATGTTAACCCCGAAAATAATCAAATAATAAGCTATTTAAGGTTTTTGAACTTAAAAATAGCATGGAAGAAATCGTAAGAATTAAAGCAGATTGAGATGTAAATAATTCTACTTCTTTAACTCGTGAGTTGTATAAATATGTTGCAAGAGGAAATATTAAGTTTGAATTAAAAGCAAATAAAGGTTCAATATTAACAGATATATCAATAAGTGTAATTGGCAGTGTTGTAGGAGATTTTGTCTATAAATTAATAGAATTTATTTTCAAAAAATTGAAAAAAGAGAAAGAGATGGGTAGAAATATAAAACCAGTAAAAATTATTACCACAAGAGATGAGTATATAGTTACAGGGGATAGAGAAAGTAAGATACCAAATGAACTTAAGGACAAATTAATAGAAGAAGAAAGAAATTAAAATGGTATCTTTAGGTTTCTATCTAAAATATATCGGCTTAGGCTTACTTGTAGCAGGAGCAATAGGTCACATCTGGAAAGGTTATAATTCTAATGTGTTAGGTTTATATATTCTTGGAGCTTTACTTTTTATAAGCGGGTTAATTAGAAAAACTTAAATTCTTGTAAATCTTAGTATTTATAGACAAAATGGCTAAAATTTATACAAATAGAAAGGGATACAAAATCTTTGCTAATTCTGGTAAATCAGTCCATAGATGGATGGCGGAAAAGAAATTAGGAAGACCATTGAAAAGCAATGAAGTTGTTCACCATAGAGATGAAGATAAAGGCAACTTTAGAATGGGAAATCTTGGGGTAATAAGCAGAAGTTTCCATGCAAAATTACATAATAAGAAAAAAAACGGTAAATGGTTTTGGTAAATTAAAAATAATTACTTTTTACACAACTTAATTACTTTATACACAAAAAAGACTTAATACACAAAGACCTAATCAGCAAAACATTTATAAAGAACTTAGCTTTTTATTTAAATTGAAAAAAGATGGAACTTAAATTAGACAAAAAACCTAAAAATCCTATAATAATTGAAGGATTTCCGGGATTTGGTTTTGTAGGGACAATAGCAACTGAATTCCTTATAGATCATTTGAATGCCAAACCAATAGGAAAGATATTGACCCATGAGATAATGCCTATTGCTGCTATCCATGATTCCAAGATTGTTGAACCATTGGGATTGTATTATGATTCAAAGAACAATATAATACTCATACATGCTGTGACAAGCATAAATGGCCTAGAATGGAAAATATCTGATATTGTCCACCAGATGGTTATAGAGCTAAATGCAAAAGAGCTTATAAGCCTTGAAGGTGTTGGGATTCCAAATGCGCAATCAGATGATGTGAATGTATTTTATTATAGTAATGTTGAGCTTAACAAGAAAAGATTTGAGAAAACAAATGCAAAGCCATTAAAAGAAGGTATCATAATGGGAGTCACAGGATCTGTCTTGTTACACACAAAGATGCCGATGTCATGTATTTTTGTTGAGACTAAGTCTAACATGCCTGATTCAAGAGGGGCTGCCAAAATAATAGAAACCTTGGATAAATACCTAAACTTAAATGTTGATTATAAGCCATTGCTTAAGAAAGCAGAGGAATTTGAGGCTAAGCTAAAGAAAATAATGGAACAGAGCAAAGCAGCGACCACTGAAAAAGAGAAAAAAGAGCTGAATTACCTAGGTTAGGATTTATATCTAATTCTTAATTGCTTTCTGCAATTAATGAGCTTAATATATTTATAGCCTATAAATATATCTTAAAAAAAATAAATTTAAATATTAGATTGAATAACAGAGATTATGCTTAAAAAGATCATATTCTGGTGCGAGTTCCCTGAACAGGTTGATTGGGTTTATCTTAATAGATTACTGACAAAATTGAAATTGCATGTTGAGATATACATAGCAGCCGGATCAAAAAAAGAATTTGAAGGAATTAAGAGAAAGATAAAATGTAAGTATATCGAAACAAGTGTATGGCCTATTTTAAGCAAGGAAGGAGGTTACTGGTTTTCCGGTTTTAGCGATAAAAAAGATATTGACAGGTTGAAACAGTTTAAGGATTATAAGATTAAGATTGATCTTGAGCCTCCGCTGCCAAAATGGACCTATAAGAATCACAGGATTATATTTTATGCTTTAAAGCAGATGTTCAGGAAAGGGGAGAATAATGAATATCTGAAAAAAACAATCTATAATCTAGCAAAAACAAATAAAGTTGAAACTGTTGTGAACCAGATGCAGATAATTGCAAATGAATTTCCTTTAGCAAGATGGTATCTTGAAAGACAAGGGATGTATGTTGATATTAAAAAAAATATAACCAAGAATATTATGTGTTATACTAGTTTTGCCGGAATATTTTTTAGACTTTTTTTAAGAATGTATATGGGATATTATATGAAAAAGACTGTTGAGAGGTATAATGGAAATGTGATGTTTTCTATTGGTTTGATAGGACCTGGAATATTAAAAAACGAGAAGATTTATAGAAATATTGAAGAATTTGGACAGGATTTGAATATGGTTAATGAGTCTGGGGCTAGTAAGGTAGCAATTTATTCTATTGAAGGTTTGTTGAAAAGAGATAAACCTGAGGAATGGCTGAAATTGGTTAAAAATTATTTATAATGTATGAAAGATTAGGCCATCAAACATGTTATATAACATATTAATAATCTCTAAATCTTTTATGCTCCAATCCAATATTTCTTGTAATCTTATCTCTCTTAAATCAAATGCTCTTGTTTCATTTAAAAATTTATACATCTTTTCATTAAAATCTTTGGTAAAAATACAGCATTCTTTTCTCATGTCTTCCTGTAATATACTATATGCATTAATTCCATTGTTTTTTAGGATTTCATAAATCGAGTGCTCTGCATTGATGTCTTTCATTATATGCCCAGCACCAACATAGACTAGACAATTTTTGTTCTTAGGTATTCTTTCACCCATAAATTTATCCCTTTCTAGAAAATATTCACAGATTTCTTCTCTTGACGTTTCATCGAGATTTCTATCTATGGCCATAACAGGAACTTTACATGCCCGAGCTATTTTTATGATATTATAATACCTGCTGTTTAACCTTACTCCAGATGATATTCCCTGTTCAGTAAGTTGTTTTTCCCTCTCTAAAATAATTCTAAAAGAATCATGCTTGCCATCTTTTATATACTGATCAATTGCACCTTGAAGAAAGAATTCCTGTTCCAGACATAATGTTATATATGGTAAATCTTCTGCTAATCTTTCAACAAAATTGGCAGTAAATCTATGTATTGCTCTTGAAGAATGGTTCTCGCCAAGAAGTACATGTGTATAACCTTTCCTAAATCTTTCTATAATGAATTCATACGGATCTTGCCCAAATCCTTTTATTTTTTCTTTCATAAAACAATGTACAGAACAATTATTATAAATCTATCTTTTACTACCACCTTAAAGTTACTTAAATATTATATTATATGCTTGTGAAGCTCCATTGCCTTTAACATTTAATTTTTTAATATTTTTTTCCAGAATGTTTATCTTGTTTAAAAATGAATTCACAGAATCCTCAATTTCATCTTGTGAGATATTTATAAGGTCCCTTACCATCATTATGTCCTCAAGATTATAGACATTTACATAGTGCTCAATGTAATTCTTAAAAGGAAAAACCATTGTAGGCTTCTTAAAAACAGCTGCTTCTGACAATGTGTTATGACCAGCTATTATTATTATGCCTTTGCAGACCTTGAGGTATTCAAGGAAATTTTCTTTGAATCTATATGATACAACATTTTTTGTTTTCAGATTCTCAAAGCCGAAGATGATAAAGTCTTCACTGAACTTCCCGGATATGTTAACTATATGATGTGCAACTGAAAAGCCGAATGTAGAACCGCCGAGCATGACAAGAATCGGTTTTTTTCTCAAGCCCAGTTTTTTCATCAATATTCTTTCACTAGGCAGATCTTCAGGAGCAGCTCTGACAATAGGGTTTATGTAAAAATACCTTTTTGTATCAGCTCTTTTATCTTTTATTGTCGGAATAAGCACAATTTCTGCTCTTTCATAGCATTTTGATATCTGCTTATAGTAAATCATGGATTGTAACCTTTCCATTAATGTCAGCTTTCTTTCATTCATGAATTCCTGCCATTTTACCAAATCTAGATTGTAAATTGCGACTGTCTTTATTCCTGTAAAATTTCCTATGAAAGTCCCAACAGGCTGTGCGTCTACAATAATCAGGTCAGGTCTGAATTTTTTTATCTCATTGTAAAGTTTTATCGAGTCTATCAGAAAATATAACGGATAAGGCAAATTGTACAGTAATGTTTTTGATTTGCTTACAACAAAGTTAGTTTCAGGAAATTTATGGCCAATTATCTTTATTACAGGAAATTTATTTTTGAAATAATTATATGAATTCTTGAAGCCGGCTATCTTTATCTCCACATCTTTGATATTTTTCTGTATATGTGTAATAAGGGCCTGTTCTCTCATTATATGCCCTAGGCCAATGCCGGTTATTACGAATAATATTTTCATATTATCTTATTCTATAAAATCTTTCAGCATACTTTACTTTTATCTTCCTGCCAAATCTTATGGCTCTTATATATATCGGAATGTACTGCAGATAAACAGACAGCCATTCTGTAGGATTAAAGATTTTTATCATCGCAATCTTTTTCTTGAAATATGGTGTTATGTCTACATAAATTTTTGGAAGGTTTTCATCTGTAAGGCTCCACACTTCATAGCCATAAGTCGCAATATTTTTGTTCTTCATTATGTCTTTCATCAGTTTTGTAACAGCTCTGTGATTTGGGTGTATGTCCTTAAATGACGGAATGAAGATCTTTTCAGGATTGTATTCCTTTATGAGATCCTCAATATCTTCCCGCACAAGTTCTATCTCGTGCTTTAATTTTGCATCTGTCAGCTTCAGAAATATTGTTTTATGAAATCCAAACTTCTTTTCTGCCTCCAAGGCTTGTTTTTCCCTTTCCTTTGTTATATAAGATTCCTTCAAATGAGGATTTGACAATTCGCCCACAGAAAAGATTATTTTTATTATATTATAGCCCTCTTTTATGTATTTCAAGGCAGTGCCCCCCATAGCTATTTCCAGATCATCATTATGAGGGGAAAATACAAGTATATTTTTCATATTTTTGAAAGAAGAGTATATTATATATAAATTTAATGAAATTGCAGCTAAAAAAAGAGCTAAAAAAACTAGTTTAAATCAAATCAGGGAAATTGACAGTAATGCTGTGTATTTGTTTATGTATAATCTCTGAACTAGCATTAAAACCTGTTGGGCTCATAATCTTATCTCTTTCTCTAGCCATTCAATGTGTTCATGCTTTCTTCTCCAAAAAACATCTTCCCAGATATAATGAAATGCCAATTTTTCCCATCCTTTGAATCTTTTGAAGAAATCCAATATTTTCTCTGTTGAAACCAGTTTTTTGTTGAATATTAACCTTGATATTATTTTTTGTTCCCAAGGAGGTATTGTTTCCAAAGAATCGCAAAAATAAAAATCCTCAAAAAGCAAATATTCAACTGAAGCAGGACCAATTCCATATAATTTTAGCATTTCTTCCTTAACATTTTCTTTGTTCATTTTCCTTAAAATAAATTCATCGATTTTCTTATTTGCAAATTGTTCTGTAATTTTCATAAAAAACTTTGCCCTATATCCAACTTTCAAATCTCTTAATTTTTGTTCTGTTGAGCTCATCATCTTTTTCGGTTCCCAAAATATTGAGAGATCCTTATTATCAAAATTTACTTTCTTTCCAAATTTCTTAAATAAATTCTCCAACATCTGAACAGAGCGTCTTATTGTTGCATTTTGCAGGACTATATAAATTATCAAAGTTTCATAAAGAGAATTTGCAGCTATTGGCTTCATTCCTTCCCATCTCTTGATAATTGGACTGATAACTTTGTCATTCCTGAAATTCTTGCAAAAATAAGATATATCTTGGTCAAAATTAAATCTCCATCTAATCTCAGGAATTAGGCTTTCTACGAACTCTTTTGATAAAGGTTTTTGAGAGTAAATATTGAGTTTTATTTTTGGTTTGTTGATTGTTCCCTTGTTTTCAAATTTTAGTCCCAGCTCCTGTTCCTTCCATATCATTGTTATCCAATATTTACCTTCTTCCCAAATATTGTCAGAGGATGGAAAATGAGATGGTTTGTGAAAATTACCATCAAAGTTATAAGAGTTTTTAGGCGTAAAGAAGAGTTTTATTTTGCATTGTAGGTTAGTATGATTCATATTAATCCTATTTTATTAGCTTGTTTAATAATATGCATCAGCCGGGATTTGAACCCGGGTCTTCGACTTGGAAGGCCGAAATATAAGCCTTGATTCTGGCCACTATACTACTGATGCATCATATTAATTATTAAAAAGAACCTGTTTTATAAAACTTTTTATGCTGGAAGTAGTTCCGAAAGTAAAACCTAAATCTTTAATAATTACAAAATCTTTTAATATTTTCTAAAGATGAGACCCTGTCCAGAATGTAAAAAGAGAGAATTGGATGTTACAGACAAGCCAAATAACTATAGATGTTGGAATTGTGGGTATTTCTGTATAGGTAAAAAGTACTTAGAAGATTAAATAATTAGAAATTCTAACCTCCAGCAGGATCAATAAACTTATGCTCTTCCTGTATTTTATACAATAAAACAGCAAACAATTTAGCAGTAATAACAGGAGTTTCAGCTAATCTTTTATATAATTAAAGGATGTAAAAATGAACATAAAATCAGGGTTTTATTCTACAAAAAATCCATTTTATCTAATGATCTCTGGCATGAATTTGGGTATGATTATTGTTGCAGGTTCAAATACTGAATTTTATTGGGTTGAAAAGAAAGAAGATTAATTTTTTATCATCTACTTTCGGAAGTACTTGCTGGAAATATTTCTTTGAATCTTTCAATGTTATAATAAAGTGGATTATCAAAATCACTTACAACTCCCTCATTAATCTTTCTTATCATATCTATTACTGATTCCTCTGGAGAAATTTGGCATTTAAAACCAAGAATATATTTTATTCTTTGATTAGATATTTTATATGTTCTAAATGGTTTGGCATTTAAAAAATCTGCTACAATTCCAACCTTAAGCATATTTGAAGTGAACAAAGGCAGCAAATTATATGCCAAATCCTTAATCTTATAATTATCATAGGATATATTAAATATCTCTCCTCTTACTTTTTCTTCAGGGCTTCTTAAACAAGCAATATGTGCTCTGGCAACATCTCTAACATTAACAATAGGCCTGTACATTTCGCCGCCATTATCTAATGTGATTATTCCTTTTTTAAAAGCATTTTTAACAAATGTATTTACAACAAGGTCATATCTCATTCTGTGACTAAAACCATATACAGTACCTTGTCTTAATATCACGGGTGAAAATTTTTTTTTACCGGCTAGTTCTAATAATATTTGTTCTCCAGCATATTTAGACACTGAATAAGCCGCTTTTGGATTTACTTTTGAAGATTCATCAAGGAGTTCTTCTTTACCTAAAAATTCCATACCTTGATCATATATAGAAGCGCTTGAAGCATATGTTAACTTTTTAATCCCCTTTTCTCTACAGATTTTAGCAATTATCTCAGTTCCATCAATATTTATTGAATTGTTTAAATCAGGCCTATATTCTGCAGTTGGATCATTAGAAAAGCCTGCTAAATGTACAACACATGAAATACCGTCTAAATCTTTCTTTGTTGTATGCCTTATATCCTTCTGTAAAATATCTACCCTATCTTCTAGATTTTCAAAACCTTCAGATAGGTTATTCAATGGATCTTTACCAAAATAAAATGTGTCTAGCACTCTTACATCATAACACTTTTTTAAAAGTTCTTCAACTAAGACACAACCAATATAACCAGCACCACCAGTAACTAATATTTTTGACATGATATTAATATTTTAGGGAAATTTATTTAAATGTTATCATAAGATTTTTCTTGAACTAAGTGTCTCTGAAGATAAGCTAAGTAGTTCCAGAAAATGAAGAGTTTAAAAGATTCTTTTCTCTATACTCTTTAATTCATAAAGTTAGAAATTAACAAGAAAGGAGAATTTGATAGAGAAAAGCCTTTATTGCTGTTTTCCTTCAAGGCATTCGCTGAATTTATTTAATCTAATGATTGCCTCGTCTTTTTAGTTCCTTTTTAATAGCAGAATTATCTAAATGAAACCTATCATAAAACCCTATTTTGTTTTTGCCTACAAGATTCATTAGACTGCTTAAAACTGAACGCAGAGATGCATTTCCCTGATTAAGCTGATTTTCACCTATATAATCAAAATCCCAAATATCAAAAAAACTAACATAAGGCCCTTTATTATCCTTGCCTATTGAAATAGTAGAATTCTCTAATCTTCCTGTATCGATAACTGTGCTATTAACAATCTCATGAATATTTTCTCGCTTAGAAACATCTATAAAGATATTTTTATGAGAGAATTTTTTCAAGCTTTAACTATTCTTTATTATTTATAACAGCTCTAATTAATTCTTCTCTTAATCTAATGTATGATATTGAAGCTTTAGATTATTAATCTGTAGAATTAAATTTGGGTCAGGACATAAATCTAAGAATTTCTCTCTTTCATTTTTAGATGCAACACCTGGAAAATCTCCTGTTTTGCCTAACATATCCTTAATTATCTGAAAATGTAAATGAGGTGGCCAATGCCCATTAACAATTGAGTTGCCTATTGCTCCAATAATATCTCCTTTCTTGATCATTTGGTTTATCTTTGTATTATTTAAAGATTCAAGGCTTAAATGACCATATAATGTATAGAATTTTACATTGTCTAGAGTATGTTCAATGATAATTGTAGGGCCATAATCACCAATACCTTTGTTGTTGTTAAAACTGTGTATTTTTCCATTGAAAGGGCATATAACCTTTGTATTTTCATCAGCGAATAAGTCTATGCCGAGGTGTATTGTTCTCCTTTCATTGCCTGAAAATAAATTACTATGATTGTAAATATACCTGTCTTCATTGTATTTTCCTATTGCATATGCAGCATTTTTCTCTTTTAAGATTTTTTTGATATATGCAGTAAACTTTTCAGCATCAGCTATGTTTATGCTTGTCAAATCTTTATTGCCTGATGATAAATCCAGAATAACAGATTTATTATTATGATAATCAAAATCCAAAACACCACCCAACTCTTTCTTATGTCCTGATAAGAATGTTATTAGATTCATTTTTCTCTTTTGCTATTTGGGCAATAATACCAGACATTAAGGTTTTCATAAGGCCCTGATTCATTAATTTCATGGTCTCCTGATAATATGCACTGTTTATTTAATCTACCCCCAAAATGGAAATCCATGTTATAAAAAACCCTGTTTATAGGGAGATGGCATGACCTTGCCTCTGCATAAATTAAATTTAAATTTTTATATATCTCATTAACTAATATCCTTGTTATAAATGTTACCAGACCCCTGCCTCTGTGCTCTCTTCTTGTTGCCATTTCACTTAACTCACAGATTCTGAAACTTCCTAAATTTGTTTTTATGCCTGATATCTCAGCTATAGCAGCAGATACTATTTCCTGTGTTTCTGAATGTCTTGCAATATAAAAGGGTGAGCTGCTATTGATCATGTCAGCTATATTTTTATGGTTTAATTCTACTGTGTAAGTAGCATATGCTTCTTTATATAATTCAAACAATGAATTAACATTCCTATCATCTGCTACAACAAGCCTTTCAGCCTGATAATCCTCTAATGAAGGATATCTCCCATCTGGTTGTCTTAAATATAAATCATTAACCATTTGGCTTTCTTTAGCTAAAGTTCTATCATTATCTTGTCTGTTTGGTGTGTTAATGCCTAGATATATAAGTGAAAAATCTTTGAATATGCCCTCTAATGGAATAACGGCTTCTATGCCATCATTATTATAATCCATACTATTACTGGCTAAAAACCTGGCTGTAAATCTTGTTGCTCTGTTTGTATGCATCATAGAAATTCCTTGTTTTACAAGAGAGTCTATGTTTTCTTTTGTGTAATGCAGAGCTTCTGAGAAGAACTTTATTCTATTATTTCTCTGATCATAGTACATCATTCCAATTTTGCCAAGACTTGGATTTTCTCTGTTACAATCTAATTTCAAGTTCATTTTATTCCCTAAAACAAAATAGAAAAATTTAAAAAGTATATTAACTTAACGTTAATATATTAACAAATATTAAAAGTTATGTTATTATAAAAAATGCTATGGCAACAATATCCCACTTAGTAAAAAACATTGTAGGAAAAAGACCTTTTTTAGAAGAGGTTTTAGCCAGAGGCTTAGTCAATTATGTAAACCTTGCCAAAAACCTGCAGCCTGAAATAGAATCTGAGCTAAAAAAAGAAGTTAAATTCTCTGCTATAATGATGGCTCTGAGAAGAATATCTGAATCATTAGAAGAAGACATAGTGAAGCATTCATCTGTAAAGTTCAGGGAAACAGATATAACTGTAAAGTCAGGTCTATTTGAGATAACTGTTATTAAATCCCAGAATATAATGAACACAATCAGGAAATTATACGGGTTAATTGATTTTTCAAGCGGGGATTACCTTACTATGACACATGGTCTATATGAAGTTACTATAATTTCGGCTAATAAACATAAAAATAAAATAATAAAAATACTTGAAGATGAAAAAATAACCAAGATTATAAACAACTTATCTTCATTGACAATAAGGATTCCAATAGATGCTATTGAAACACCAGGATTATTTTATATTTTAACAAAAGACCTTAACTGGGAGAATATAAATATTGTTGAAATTGTCTCAACACTGACTGAATTAACATTTATACTAAAAGAAGAAGATGTAGCAAGGGCTTTCAATAAATTAAAAGATCTAACAAAAGAACAAACACAAACATTTAAATAATATATTAAACTTGGGGGATTTCATGAAAAAGAGGGGATTGGTGTTATTTACTTTTTTTGTTTTTGTGATTATTATTCCTCAAATTAACTATGCGCAGGAAGCATCGGATTCTAGTCCAGAAATACAGGAAAAAGATATACTCTTATCCCAAGATGTGGGAATAACACCGGACAGTAATTTTTATTTTATAGAGGATAAAATACTAACAAAATTTAGGGATGATATAACCAACAGGGAAAAGAAGATAGCTGAGGTAAAAGAGATGGTTAAAGAGGGTAAATTAGAAGAAGGTAAAATTGCCCTTGAGAGATATAATGAATTTGCAGAAAGGCTGGAAAAAGAAGTTTCCCCGGATAAACAGGAAGAAGCAAAGCGAAGTGCAAAAGCTATAAAAAGAGCTGTTAAGGAGCTTGAATCAGAAATCCCGGAAACAGAAAGAAAAGAATTTATTGATATGGTAATAATTAAAGAACAGGATATTGAAACAGCTGCAGAAATAGCATCAAAGATAAGAGAATTATGCCAAACTCTTTCAAAAATTGATCCGGAGAAATATGCGATAACATGCAAAACAGATGGTTATTCCCCGAAATGGCAAAAAGACTTAGACAGCAAATTAACAAGCGAGCAACGAAAAGAAGTCATGGCATTCTTTGATATAATGAACCAATGTATGCAGACTTCAGGTAGACAGTGTAGATGTGATGATATAAGTGTAAAAGCATTTGCAGCTAAATGTTCTGTTGTTGCACCTTTAGCAGTAAAATGTGATGAAGGAGATGAATCTTCATGTGAAAGAATAAATGAAGAAACACAGAGTATGGCAAATCTGCTTCCAGAACATCTTCAATCTGTATTTGCAAGTGTTGAAGAGAAATTCAACAAGGTGCAGTTTGATAAGTTTATGCCATCAGAATGTAAAGAAGCAAATGCAAAGACTCCTAAAGAATGCATGCTTGTAATGATAAAGGCACATGCTCCAGAAGAATGTGTTTCTGCTTTGGATTCCGGAGAAATTAAATTTGAATCAGAAAGGCAGTTCAGACAGGCTTGTGAAGGGATAATGTTCAAGGCTAATGCTCCTCAAGAATGCATTGATGCCGGAATAAGAGACTTTAAGGAATGTGGAAAATTATCATTCAAGGCTAATGCTCCTCAAGAATGCATTGATTCTGGGCTTACAGGAGAACATTCTTCTGATGGAAGAAAATGCGAGGAAATGATGAAAAAATCGGAAAAGGAAAGACAAAAGAATAATGATACACCTGGATTTAACATGGATTGCAGACGTATAAAAGACCCGGAAGAGAGGTTAAAATGCTATGATAATATCTTAGATATGTCAAAAAATAACTTCGATGACTTTGAATTAAGAGATGAACAGTATACTCAAGACAGAATAGACGAAGAGAGAAGAGATTTCAGACAACAAGACCAATTCCCAGAGGATTTTAATGAACAGGATAAAGAAAGATTCAACGAACAGTTTGAAGGGCAATTCGATGATAACCGAGACATGGAAAAATTAAATAAAGATATGGAAAATGTTGATAATAACTACCTGAATTCAGAATCTGGCTATCCCAAAAACGGAATCTTTAATGAACAAAAAGAAGAGCCTGGCGAACAGGAACGTGGACGAGAAGAGCAAAATACAGGCTCACCAACAAGCTCGTCAGGGGAAGAAAGCAAAACTGAAGGCAGTGAGAATTATGTAAGTTCATCTAACAATGAAGAAACGTCAATAACTGGAAATGTGTTCTCTGATATTTCAAAAGGTAATCCATTCCTTGAATATTTTTTTAGCAGATAGCTCTAAGAATAGTTGAACTACAACACTTGAACTGCAGTTATTTACAGCTAAAATGCAATTTTCTCAGGCTTTCTATTGTGGTTTTTAATGCTTTGGCTGTATAATCTATTTCTTTCTTGTTGTTGTATCTTCCTAGTGTTAGTCTTATACATGATCTTGCATCTTTTTCATTTAAACCAATTGCCTTTAATACATGGCTTATTTCTACTTTACCTTGTGAACAGGCGCTTCCTGTGCTGCAATATATTCCTTGGAAATTTAATTGTTTTAAAATGTCTTCTCCAAAAACATCTTTAAATCCGATGTTTACATTGCCGGGCAATCTTTTTTCTTTTGAGCTGTTTAACCATGAATCTGATATTTCATTTAATATTCTGTCAATAAGATAATCTCTTAAATCTCTAACATTGTTCTGTTCATTTTCTATATCTAAAATCTGAACAGCTTTTCCAAAACCAGCTATTAGAAAGGGATTTTCAGTTCCGGCCCTTAGATTAAATTCTTGAGAGCCACCATGAATCAAAGGATCTATTTTTGTATTTTCTTTTACGTAAAGCGCTGCTATGCCCTTTGGTCCGTAAATTTTATGAGCTGATATCGACATCAAATCAATGTTCTCCAAATCAATTGTTAACTTGCCTAAAGATTGGACTGCATCTACATGGAATAGGATATTATTTTCTTTGCATATTTTGCCAATTTCATTTATATCCTGCAATGTTCCAATTTCGTTGTTAGAATGCTGTATCGAAATTAGTATTGTCCTTTTGTTTATTTTATTTTTTAAATCTTCAATGTCAACAAAACCTTTTTTGTCTACACATAAATAATCAACATTATGGAAATTTTCAAGAAATTTACATGCATTAAGAACAGAGCTATGCTCTATCTTAGATGTTATGATATGCTTATCTTTTTGCCTTAATGCTATACCTTTCAAGGCAAGATTATTTGATTCTGAACCGCATGATGTGAATATTATCTCTTCTGGTTTTACTTTTAACCTGTTTGATATTATTCCTCTGGATTCTTCTATAATAGCCCTAGATTCCTGGCCAAGATCATGCAATGAACTTGGATTTCCATATTTGTTCATATGTAGATTCATATAATCTATCACTTTTGGATCTATCCTGGTTGTTGCAGCATTGTCTAGATATATTGTTACCATTTCATTACTGAATAAATATAGATTTAAAAGCCTTTTTTATTATATGTTATGGTGAAAAAATATGGTGAAAGGAATTACCTATTCAGAGATTGCATCTTCTTATAATGAGTTATACAAAGATGAGCAGATAAAAAAGTTAAGTATGATAAAGAGAAATATAAAAATTGCTCCTGTCCTCCTAGATGTCGGCTGCGGTACCGGGATAAGCACCAATTATTTTAATGTAAAATCTGTTGGCATTGATAATTGTAAAGAGATGTTGAATATTGGCAGGAATAACGGATATAACAACCTGATATATGGGAATGCTGAAGATCTTCCATTTAAGAACAAATCTTTCAATACTGTTATTTCTGTTACTGGATTTCATAATTTTAAAGACATGGAAAAGGCGTTGAAAGAAGTAATAAGAGTCTCTAAAAATGGGAACATAGCTGTCTCTTTTCTAAAAAGTTCTTCAAAGCTGAAAAATTTCAGGACCTTAATAGTAAAATACTTTAAGAAATTCAAGGAGATTGAAGATTCCAAAGATATTCTGTTCATAATAGAACAACCAATAAAACATGAATAAATCAGATAGTAGATTTTTGTCTAAATATTTTTTCTCAGATTTAACAATCTCAATAAGGTTTAAATTTCCAAGATAGAGTTGTTTTGGGTCACATGTACTGTCTTGCCGAACTTATACCCCATCTCAACTGCTAGTTCAGCTAATCCAGACAGCTTATCTATGTCACCATGTGCAGGGATAATATGCTGTGGTTTGATAAGATTAATAAAATCCCTATGATCTTCTCTTGCAAGATGGCCTGAAACATGAATTTCTGTGAATATTCTTACTTTTTCCTGTTTTAGCCTTCTCTCTAAGATTTCCCTATTAGCGATTGTTTCTGGAGTTGGTATTGTCTTGCAGGAAAAGATAACTATATCACCATCTTGGAATTTCCAGGGTAGATCACTTTTTGACATTCTGCTTAATATAGATCCTGGCTCTCCCTGGTTGCCTGTGCATACAATAATATAGGATTTCCTGTCTTTTTCAATCTGTGATAATCTTTTTTTAACCCTGTTTGAAAAACCAACCAATTCTATGTCATCCTTGAAATTTACAATATTCAATTTTTCAGCTGCTGAAACATATTTATGCAATGATCTGCCGAGAAAAACAATCTTTCTGTTTAGATGTTTTCCAAACTCTATTATGCTCTTTAATCTTGGGATATGACTTGAAAACGTTGTAATGACTATGACATTGTTCTTCGTGTTTACACCAAGCATAACATCTTTAAGTAATTCTCTTGCCACTTTCTCACTTGGTGTTCTCATCTCTTTCTTTGAGTTTAATGAGTCCAGGACTACAGCTTTAACACCTATGTTTCCAAGCTGTTCCAGCTTTTCATAATTCGGCGGTTTTCCTATGCTGGGATGGTTGTCAAATTTAAAATCATTTGCATAAAGAAAAATCCCTTCTCTAGTATGCAGGGCGCACAGGACAGTTTGGACTGTTGAATGTGTTATATTAATGAACTCTAATTTCAGGTTATCAGATACTTTGTAGATGTCATTTGAAGTCAGCGGAATGAACTTATTCTTTAGTTTTATTTCCTTGTCTCTTACCAATGTTTTTAATATCTCAATAGTATATGGAGAGCCTATTATAGGGCAGTCATATTTTCCTGCCAGGTATGATGCTGCACCAATATGATCTAAATGGGCATGAGATACGACAATGGCTTTTACTTTGTCAATATTCTCTTCCAGGATTGAATCATCCGGCAAGACGCCTTTTTTAATCAATTCACTGGTTGTTAGCTCTCTTGGATCCCCTTCTTCATTATACCTCAATAATTTTGGCAGGTAAAGCCCCATATCAAAGATAACTATTTCATTGCCTACTTCAACAGCACACATGTTCTTCCCAACTTCACTAAAACCTCCAATGGTGTATATCTTCATTTTATAAGAATTTTATTTTATCTCCAATATTAATACTTTTTGTTTTTCCACTGTTTAGCTCTATTACATATTTTGCTGGTTTTATTGGTCTCAAAATGAGTTTAAAAGGCTTTACATCTTCTCTTTTGTCTACTATTATATTTTCAGAGTTGACCCAGAGAATATCTATTTTAAAAAGCATGAAGAATGTATGTATTGAAGATTCTTCGATAGAGTCTTTTTTATTGACCAATATATAAGATGTATTCACATCAAGATTTCTCTTGAGCATTAATCCCTTGATTCTTGAAAATAATGATCTGCAGTAAATAATATTTTTTGCCAAAACCGTGTTTCTTATTTTAATCATGAGTCTTATAAAACTGGAAAGAATTTAAATCTATTCAACTGTTCCTGAAAAATCAACCCGGCTTTTATGGTCGATTGAACTTCCCTGTATTCTGTATAAAATATTTAATGTGCCAACAAATCTTTTTCCGTTTGTCAATGTTGTACCGCAGTTTGTCAATGTTATTGTAGATGCACTTGTTGTTGAGATAGAATTTCCAGTTGGAATTGTACAGCTTGTTGTATCTCCAGTAGCAGGGTTGGAATTAGGTATTGTTGTTGTACTTGATGTCATACCGCTTGGGCTTGTGAAGATTACGCCTCCTACCAAAGCACTGTCAACACCAGAAGCTGATAATGCAAATGATATTGAATCTGCAACTGCATCTGTTGCTTTTACATCATTGCAAATTATCGGAGGTGTTGCCTGACATGTGTTTGATTGCTTAGGGCTAAATACACCAAGGAAAAACAATACACCAAGAATAACCAAAATAATCAGAATTGCCCAGCCATAAGTCATCAAAAATTCCATGGCTGCCTGAGCTTTCTTTTCTTTTATTATAAACATTATATTCATTCCTCTTTCTTAATTATTTATACATTTCATTGTGGTGTGTGTCACATATATTTTTTTGATTTTATGTTGTTATAAATTGAAATGCACCAACTTTATATGTAGATTGGCTGACTGTCGGATTTGATACGAAAGTTGTGCTTCCAGTTGATTTATATTTACTTAGTAGCTGAGGTGGATTCTGTGGACAACTTGTAGGAGAAGGAATATAATTCTTTATATTAAAGCCATTAGAAACACCAACTGCAAACCAATACTGATTGCCAGCTGTGACAGTAATTGGTGAAGTAAGAGATTGTGTGTGCCAACCTGTTAAACCATCACCAGCAAATATATTTGTTTCTGCTAATTTTGTTCCAGGAGCATTATTGTTATCATTGTACACTACAAGTTTTAAATTAATTGAACTAGTTAAAGTATTATCAAATGCATATATGCCTATTCTTTGAATATTTAAAGTGCCAGAACCAGGCATTGTCCAAGGTGTGTAATATTGATAATTAGGCGGGACAAAAAAAGAAGTAATTAAACAATTCGTATCCATACTAAAAGTCTGTGGTGGTAATGGTGTTGTAGTTCCTGTTGGAATATTTGATAGTGATGCTGTGTTTGGAACTTCATCCTGTGCTTTGATGGCAAAGTAATATGTTGTTGATGGTGATAATCCTGAGACTGTCATAGTTTCTGATGATCCAGCTATCTGTGGTGCTGGTTCACCTGTTGCATCTGTTGAAGTATCCCAATTTACATCTGTTATTGCTGCTGTATTGTATCTTACTATGTATGTTGCTGCTGTACCTGTTGATCCATCATCTCCTGGTGCAGTCCATGTTAAGATTATTGAACTTGAAGTTGGACTGCTTGTTTGCAGGTTTGTTATGGCTGCTGGGGCTGTTGTATCTCCTGTTTGCAATGTTGTAGTAGCACCGCTTGAGGGTCCTTCAACTTGTCCTGAAGCTATTCCTATAATTGTATGATCAACAGCAGATAATTTTTGTCTGTAAGTTACTGAAATCTCGGCATTTATCTTTTTTACATTTGTTAAGGGAGCTGAAGGAGTACATGTTATTGTCTTTTGAATATCAGAAGTTAGTGATTTATCCGCTGGAATACAATCTATGTCACCTGCAGAACTTTTTATTTTTATGTTATCAACTGTACCTGATTGTATATTTGTGCCTGCAAGAACAATTGATACAGAATCCTCTGTGAATTTGACATCTTTGCAGACAAATGGAGCCTTTAATTCGCATGTGTTCGGTGTTTTCGGATTAAAGACGCCTAAATAAAACAGAACACCTAAAGCTATTAATATAATCAGAATTGCCCAACCATAGGTCATCAAAAATTCCATAGCTGCCTGAGCTCTTTTTTCTTTTATTCTAGGTAATACCATCTTTTTTTGCAATAATCTTAAGAATTATGGTTATATATAAACTTTTTTGTTTTTTTATGCCCTAATAAGTAAAAATGTAAAGAAATAAGAAATAAAATAAAAAAATAAAAATTTTCTGGTTTACTTAGTTATTCTGTTTACTCTACTTGTCCAGAGAACTGTATTTGTGTTGTATGTTCTTCTGTGCTTCCCTGTAAGGTGTATTTCACTGCTGCATTTCCAGATAACTTTGCATCCTTATTCATCACTGTGCAAGTCCATGTGACAGCTGAAGGCCCTGATGTTGGAATTACAGTCGGGTTTACTGCACTGCAAGTGACACCTGTTGGATTGGTTATTGTTAATCCATTGTTTGTAGTTGTGTCTATGCTAGCGCTTTGTACAGCTGTTGCGCCTAATACAAGTACTATACTGCCGGCTGTGGTTCCTTTAACATCAGTACATGTTAATGGAGCACTTGCTAAACAAGTACTTGGTGTTTTCGGATTAAAGACGCCTAAATAAAACAGAACACCTAAAGCTCAGGCAGTAATCAGAATTGCCCAACCATAGGTCATCAAAAATTCCATGGCTGCCTGAGCTTTTTTCTCTTTTTTCAATTTAAACATTTCCTTTTCACCTCATTTATTTTTTCTTTTTTAATATTAAACCTTTGAAACTCATTAAGTTTTTTATATATAAACCTTTCTATAAAATTGCGTATAACCTGGATTTGTTTAATTTCTTAATTTTTATGGGAAAACAGTAGATAGGAAAGTAAACTGATTTGATAGGTAGGATGGCTCTATTTAAAAGATTTTATCTTTAGTTCTCACTCAATTTTAAAGAAATTTTAGAGAAGACTAGAGTTTTGGTTGTGATTTTGCGAAAATAACTAGAAAACAAGAGAGTTCCAACTAGAACCATTCTATAACCTAATAGAAAGAACCATTATGTTGGAGGATCTTCAAAAGCTACTTTGTAAAGAACAACTGCAAATAGTTTAGAGGTAATTATTGGCTTTTCTGATAATCTTCCATAAAGCGATAAAGAAACGCAAATATTCACTAAAACCCAAAGATTATGCAAACATACTGAAAATAAGAAATAAAATAATCTAATGCAATAATTTTTAGTTGTAGTTTTGGCTTTAAAGTCATGGTCAAACTGCCTGTATCCGGTTTCTATCCCCCATCTTTTAGAATACCAAGTGTAAAGATAATGTGCTAATTGTTCTGGAATGTGAAAGTTTGTAATAAATGCTCTTTTAATTCCTTCTTCATCGTCTACAAGAATTAAATTGACAATGGCTTTATTCTCATGTTGTCCAATTTCAAAGTTCTCAATAACTCTTGATTTGCATTCTTCAGATTTTCTCATCCACGCCTTTACAGTTTCACTTCTAACCTTAGGCATGATAAATTTTACTTTGTGGGATTTAATTACATTGATTACTTTTGGCTTATCAAAACCTCTGTCTAAATATGCTTTATCGATATGCACTTTTTGTTTAACTCTTTCTAAACTTTCATTAATTAAGTTTTCAATGCTGTCTAATTTATGAATAGGAATAGCGTCAATAGAAAATCTTTGACCAGCTACGACAATTGAGCATGTTAAAAATTGATAGAAATGTGTTGTTCCTCGTTCATGCTTTCCTTCTGTTACATAAGAACTATTCTTATTGCCATAATAGGGGATTTTATGGACATCAAAAGCAATATCTACTTTTCTTTTGTTTAATAATTTGTAATTCTGTTTAGTAAAATTGAAGATTACATCAAATATAGAAATAAACATTTCTTTTATTTTTTCTACTGATTGTAATTTAGAGAAATGATATAACATTAAATCTCCAGATGGAGCTTTAGCGTCTGGATATAACTCTTGAAATGTAGAAGAGCCATTTGTAGTAAAATCGTGAGAATAAGCAATATGAACTAAAACATCCAGTAAATCTTTAGTTGTAAATTTACCATTTTCTTTAATCTTAATGTCTATTTGAGGATAAACTAGTTTTTTTACTAACTTTGTAGCTTCGTGAAATGCTTTTCTTTTCTCTCGCTTTTTATCTTTCTTGTCTTTGATTGCTTTATTGACCAATTCTATATCTAAGACAATGCCTTTTTGAGTTGCTATTCTTAGAATTTCTTTAGAGAGATTATCTAACTTTAATTTTAATTCATCATCAATTTTATTCTTGAAGAATTTGTTAAATGCTCTTTTTGTAGGAAATTCTAATTTGTTATCGTTATTTCTTGAAAATCCAAGATCAAAAGCATCATCTTGATTCTGTTCTAAATGCTCTATTAACTTTTCATAATAATGAATTCCTTTAATTCTTCTGTAGAGATAAAGTTTGATTAGACTTTCAGGAGAGAATGTTGATTGTCTTTGCTCTATTAAGTCTAAGTTTAATTTCTTAAGTATAGAAGATGTTTTAACCCATTTCTGACTAACAGACTCAAAAGTTTTATTAAGTTCTCTTCCAATTCTTTCGATTGTAGGGTTCATTGCGGACTCTATTATCAGGAGAGAGGATCTTTGCGGAGAATCTCTCTTGATACTCTATTTATTTATGTATAATATAATATACACTTATATATAAATCTTTGTATAGTATAAAATACATTTAATATGTATAACATATAATACAAAAGTTTATAAAACGTTGAATAGTACAATATACATCATGGAAATTCCAGAAACTGAAGTGTTAAGAATCCTGAATAAATATAATCCTTGGTGGGGAGACAAACCAATTCCTCAATCAAAAACAAGTTCTTTTAAGAGGGGAGACTATTATATAATTAAACGAGAATTAGAAAGGAGAGAGATAGTTTCTATAATAGGACCTAGAAGAGTTGGGAAGACTATACTTATACACCAACTAATTCAGGAGCTACTAGACTCCAAAATAGACCCTAAAAGAATATTATATCTCTCTACTGATGAAGTTGAGCTCAATACTGGGGGGGTTGAGTTAAAAGATGTTTTAGAAGTTTATTCCACATATATACTTAAAAGCCCTTTAGACAGTTTAAAAGAGCCTTGTTATTTATTCTTAGATGAAATACAAGAATTGCCCCATTGGGAGAAAATACTCAAAAACTGGTATGATCTTGGATATAATCTAAAGTTTATCATATCTGGTTCTTCTTCAATATGGATTAATAAAGGAACAGAAGAATCTTTACTTGGTAGAATAAAAACTTCTGTTATGATGCCTTTGAAGTTTTCAGAGGTCTTGAGATATAGGGCTATATTAGGTGATGATTATACTGGGATTAAAGCGAATCTAAAAGAGTCTTTAGTTAAGGCTGTTCAAGAGAAAGATGTTAAAATATTCCATCAGGCCTTAAAAGAGCTAATTGGATCTATGACTCCTAACAGAAATAAAATAGAGATAGAATTAAACAGATATTTGATAATTGGGGGCTATCCAGAATTTTTAGATGTTAACGACTATAACAGAATAAGTGAAAGCATTAGAGATAAAGTTAAGTTAATTTTCTTTAAAGATATAGTAAGATATTTTAAAATTAGAAATCCCAAGGTTTTGGAAGATTTATTTAAATTATTGGCTAAGAGCTCAGGAACTAACTTTAATATTAATAAAACTGCAAAAGTGCTTGATATACAAAGACCAACCCTAAAAGATTATCTTAAATATTTAACCAAGGCATATCTAATTAAAAGCTCTGAATTTTATTCCCAAAGCAGAAAAGCAAGAATAAGGAAACAAGATAAGATTTATGTTCTTGATGCAGGTATAAGAAACGCTGTTGTTGATTATTTAGATGATAATTTATCAAAAGATTTTACTGAATTGGGAATTGTTGCTGAAAGCATTATTTTTGATCACTTGATAAGATTAAAATTTAATATAGAACCTGGACCTGAACCAGAGATATTCTATTGGAAAAATAGCAAGGAAATTGATTTTGTTCTTCCAATTAAAAGAAAACTTATCCCTATTGAATCAAAATATAGAACGAAAATTCCGAGAGAAAGCATTGAGGCCATTAATGGATTTATTAAAGAAAAAGATTCCCCCTTTGGGATTATAATCACAAAAGACGAGTTTGATTTAGAAGATAATATTTTAAAGATACCTTTGTGGGTATTTTTACTGGTGGTGTGAGCACATAATATTCCAACACGATAAGTTTAAATAGTATCAATATGATACTAATCAGTATTAAAAATGGACTATTCAACTGTGAACAGGAATGCTATCAAGATAATTGAAGTATTGGCAGATGGAAGAGCTTACCTTAATGAAATATATGAAAAAACAGGGATCAAGAGCAAGAATAACCTTTTAAAAAATCTCAACTCATTAACAAATAATAAAATTCTTATTAAAGAAGAAAATAGATCAAATACTTTTTATTCGCTAAATTTTAAAAATAATGTACTAGTAGCATTACTAAATTTGATAAACAAGACTAAATTTGAGAGTCTCCCTTTTGATGTTAAAATAGGAATTACGGAAGCTGTATTTACTTTTAAACCAAGAATAGCAATATTGTTTGGTTCTTACGCTAAAAAAAATTATAATAAAAAAAGTGACGTTGATTTAGTATTTTTTGATGCTGTTGAAAAAAAGGGAATTAACGAAATTTCCAGCAAGTATGGCATTAAACTAAACATAACTTTCATGCAAATAGATGAATTACAAAAAGATAACGAAGCTTTAAGTCATATAATCAAAACCGGGTATCCTATTGTGGGAGGAGAATATTTTTATAATGAAGCAGAAAAAATTTAATTGGGAAATTTGGTTAGAAGACTCAAAAAGAGTAGAGAGAAGCTTTAATTTTTATGTAGATAAAGAAATTATTAAAACAGAAAAAGAGATAGACTATCTATCAAAATCACATCTTAAAAAAGCAGAATATAACTTTAAATTTATTAATTTTTTAGAAGAAAATAAATCTTTTTATGATTGGATAATTGTCGGATGCTACTATACTATTTACCATTGCGCCCTAGCGTTAATCTCAAAAAAAGGATATTCTTCAAAAAACCACTTGGCAACTCTTTGTGCTCTAATAAAATTTTATTATGGCAGGCTAAATAAAGAAGATATAAAATTGGTTTCAATATCCTCACTGGAAAAAGAAGAAGTAAGCTATTTTGTTTATGCAAAAGAAAAAAGAGAAACGGCGTCTTATGGAATAAGTGAAGAATTCAATAAAAATGAAGCAATTGACCTTAAAAATAAGACAATCCAGTTTTTAAATAAAACAAGGGAAATTTTAGAATGATAAAACAAAAAGCCATAGAACTATTAAATGAAACCTTTAACAACGATTTTAATAATGAGGATATATTTCATTCAGTTCCCACTTTCCTATCTACTGGCCAAAAGAAAAGTATTTAAAAAACATCTAAATAGACTAAATCCATGCCGAGATCGCATAACTTGGTATTGCACTAGCCTTGAGAGCTAGGCCTTTCGGGGCTTCTGGGTTCGAATCCCAGTCTCGGCGTTCAATAGTCAATGCATCAAGGCTTATTGGAGAGGGATTTAAGGAGATTCTCAACTACGATGATTGTGCATACTACAGGTCATTCCCAATTGAAAAATCAAATGAAACAATGGATTTCTCACAAGAGGAATATTGTGTAAATGACAAGAAAAGAAACATTGCAGAAAGTATGGCTTATCTAATAGTCTCGTTACCTATAGCCGCGTTCTTTTATAGAAAATTCAGGAAAGAATAAGAAACTTTTAATGTCATATATTTCTAAATTTTGAAATCTGCTTCATTATTGCCTGTTCGACAAAATCATTCTCGTCTTTGAACAATTTTGTTTTCTTCACGATGTCCTTTATGCTTCTTGCAATCCCGTCCGAAATTTCAACCTTCATACTACATTACCTCCATAATATCGCCCATAGATAAAATCATTGTGCCCGAACTGAATAACCAGGTCAACTTTCAGCCTTTCAATCTCCACAGGGACGTCGCACGCCCCCCAGCAGCTTCCAAGCCATATAATGACTTTGGCGTCGGTATTCTTTTCAAGATATTCCTGTATGTTGGCAGCTTTTGGCTTTATCCCATCGGCCAATTGAATGCAGGCCAATTTAGCTTTTTCTTTTTTTATCTTATCTACAACTTTATCAAGATCAAAATCATATTCCATAATCTAGAAAAAAGAGTATATTATTTAAAGATTACCATGCTTTAATTAATATGAAATTCTCAGAAAGGATATATGGGCTGTGTAAGAAAATACCAAAAGGCAAAGTTTCTACATATCGCGAGGTTTCTCATAAATTAGGAACAAAGGCATATCGAGCTGTGGGAAATGCATTAAACAAAAATCTACACAAATCAGTTCCCTGCCATCGAGTAATAGATTCCAAAGGCCACTTACATGGATTTGCACTAGGAATAAGAAAAAAAGCGGAAATGTTAAGAAGAGAAGGAATAGAAATAAAGAACAACAAAATTGATTTAAAAAAATATTTATATAGATTTTAGTCTTCCAAGTTTGTTAATCTCTCTAGTCAGCAGCTTTTCCGTTTCAGGATCAGAGGCGCTGTGCCCTGATAGGGTGTAATGCAGTTTGGAATTATTTATGTTTTTATGCAATATATAAGCCATGTAGGGGTCGCATACATTGTCATATCTTCCCTGAATTATCACTGTTGGGATATTGTCCAGTCTGTATGCATTTTTTAGGATATAATCTTTTGGCAAAAAGCAGTTGTTTGTTAAATAGTGAAGTTCTATTAATGAGAAGGATTCAAAATTGATTTCTTTCAAAATTTCTTTCAATTTTTGTTCAGTAAAAACCAATTTTGAAACAGAGAATTCATATGTACACCATGCCAGCTTGTACTTCCTGCTTGTTTTTCTGTCTCCTGACCTCATCATATTGAAATAATGTTTCAATGGATTTCTCCCTTCAGGAACAAGTTTGATCATATTCTCCCACTTGTCCGGGAATGAGCTCCTGGCGTCGTAGACAAAGTAGTCATTTTCTTCTTTTGTCCCAAGGTAAATTCCTCTTATCACCATCCCCATCACAGTCTCTGGATATTTGATTGCATAAACTAAGGACAACGTTGAGCCCCAGCTTCCTCCGAACAGATAGGTTTTTTTAATGCGGAGAAAATCAAGCAGCTTCTTTATGTCCTCGACTAAATTCTGCGTCCCGTTATTCTTTATTGAGCCTGATGGTTTGCTTCTGCCGGAGCCCCTCTGATCAAATGTTATTATATTGAATAATTTTGGGTCGAAGAATCTTTTATCATGCCAGCTGAATCCTCCCCCGGGGCCTCCGTGAACGAACAGAACTGGTTTGCCTTTTGGATTTCCGCTCAGTTCATAATAAATGGAATGCCCATTACCTACATCCAGATAGCCTTTTTTGTACGTTTTGATATTATGATAAACCATGAGATTCAGCAAGAATTATACTATAAAAGTTTTATGATTTCAAATAATTCTTTCAAGTTCAATTCAAAGCCGGAAATAGGGGCATCAATTTCAAAATTCTCATTCACTTCAGGATTTATTTCACCGATGAATCCTAATTTTTTATTTTTTACATTTATCTCCCCGCATCTTCCAGGTATGAATGTCCTGTTTTCGTGCTCATTTAATGTGTATGTCAAACCTATGCCTGAGATTATGCAGTCAAGAATCTGTTTTGAGCTTGTGAAACTTGCGGCATTGTCGCAGATTAGCAACCCGAGCTTTTCATCCTCTTTCTCTCCGATGAATGTATTTCCAATCTCGAATATCTTTTGAGGGTATTCATTATGCTTGTTCTCTTTTAGTATTTTAAGAAGAGGGCTTAGCATGTTGTTTCTCAGGACATTGTATTCAACGTTGACAGGGTTTCGGACTTTTATATTTCCTATATTAAAGTTGCTCTTGTCTATTATGTCCTCTGAAATGAGGTTGTAGCTGTTGCACTCCAAAAATCCATAGCCAATCAGGATGTCCTTTATTTTGTTTTTGAATTTGTCAAACAGATCCTCCTGCCCTATTGTTGAAACATTAGGGATCTCTTCCTTGAAATTTTCATATCCGTATCCGATTGCAATGTCCTCAATGAGATCAACCTGATGCAGAATGTCAGCCCTGTAGCACGGGATGACGACCGTTCCGTTTTTGTAGCCGTATCCCATCATTTCAAGATACTTCTTGACTTCAGCTTCTTTCAACTTCAATCCAAGAAGTTTATTCACATACCCTCCATCAATCTTCATTGATTCAGGCTTTAGGTTGGGGCTGATTATTCTCTTCTCGTCATTTATTTCGATTTCATATATTTCTCCACCAATTTCTGCAAGGCTCGTGGCCAGGATATTGAGGCACTTGCTCAGGACGTTAAAGTCGAAACCGCTCACTTCTATGAAGACATCCTTGGTCTTCTCAGTGATCTTTCCAGTTTCATGGGAATTGATTATCGGAGGCATGCTGAGTATTTTGTCGTCCGCATCAATGAAGACAGGATATTTCTTTTTGCCTTCAAGCAGGTGGGCGTAATTTCTTCCAGTGGACAGTTTTGTTAAAATCTGATTTCCATTCAGCTCCTTATCGTATTCCAGCGGCCTGAATTTTATGTCCCCAGGATTCATGGCTTTATACCTGATTGGAAATTTTATTTTTTCCATAGGGTAAATCCCAATTGCGCATTTCCTCCTGTTTCTTCCATAGCCGACATGCAGTTTCTCCTGCAGCTGGATTATGTCTGTTATATTCTTGTCATTCAGCTTCAGGCCCTTCACGGTAGCGCATGCTGTGAAATCCCTTATCCCCTTGACGGATTTGTCGACAATTACCTTGTAGTCGGATTTCTTGGTTTTGTATTCCTTAAGGCCTTTCTCCTTCCCTATGAAGCTCTTGAAGGCCCTTGCAAATCCCTCTGCGGAGAGCATGTCAGGCCTGTTCGGGAAAATCTCAACAATTATCTCCTTATCGTTCACCTCGTCGAGATCAGTTCCAAGCATTGAAATCCTGTCCTTCAGCCTCTCCAATGGAAGCTTTCCAACGCTCTTCTCAAATTCATTTCTGTTTATGTTTATTTTTGGCATTTTATAATTTTTTTATTTTACCTAAAATATGTTTTAATTTTTTATCTGATTTCTTATACCAAGAATAAGAAACAATGGCTATGGAAAAAGTTAAAGCTAATCCCAATCCCCATCTCTCTTGGTATCCTATAAATGAGATTATTAAGGGCAACAAACTAGCAGTGCCAAGCAATAAAATACTATTATTTATTTGAAGTTCTCTTTTGTATTCCAAATCCAAAGTGTTCTTTTCTATCATTTTCTTATTCATTTTTCTGTTGCTATCAACAGCACCCCAATCCCCATCATCCCAATCCCAATCAGTAAGTTATCTTGAACCGCAAAAATTAATCCGGCAAAAAGGAGAGCAATCCCTATAGCAGTTTGTTTTGAAAAACTTCCTTTTTTATTCATTTCTTACCTCCTAATTTCATTTCAGCCATAATTTTGCTTCTCTTAATTGTTTGAGATCATTTTTATACAGCTCTCTTATGTCTTTGATTTGATATGCAGATGTGATTATTCTGTCAATTCCAGGCCCCCACGCCAAAACGGGAACATCTTTTCCAAGGAGGGGCTTTACAACTTCCGGCCTGAAGATTCCTGCCCCAATGAACTCAATCCATTTTCCTCTGACGGGATCATACACATCTCCTTCCATGCTTGGCTCCGTGTAAGGAAAATATGCAGGTCTGAACCTGACTTTGGGAAAGCCCATTTTATTTGCGAATTCTCTAAGGTATCCCATTAAGTGCCTCAGGTTCGCATTTTCATCAATTACCATCCCTTCTGTCTGGTTGAATTCAAATAAGTGTGAATAATCCAGAGTCTCATTTCTAAAGCATTTGCCGACGGAGAAATATTTGCCGGGCAAGTCGGAATTTTTCAGGATGCTCAAGGTCTGTGCGGATAAAACGCTTGTGTGGGTTCTTAGCAGCAGTCTCTTGGCTTCATCTTCATTCCAATTGTATCCCCAGCCTTTGCTTCCAGTATTTCCACCGTTTTCATGAGCTTCCCTTATTTTTGAGGCTATCTTTGGGAGCGATTTTAATTTTCCATCAAGGTAAAAAGTGTCCTGTTCGTCCCTCGCCGGATGATCCTGCGGAACAAAAAGGGCATCCATGTTCCAGAATGCAGGCTGGATGATGTTGCCTTTCATTTCCTTGAATCCCATTTCAAGCCATATCCTCTTTGCATAATCCAGCGCTTCATTGACAAAATGCTTCTTTCCCGGATAAACCTTGGGGACATTGATCTTAATGTCGTATCTCCTGAATTTCTTGTTTTTCCATGCCTTGTTTCTTAACACATTGATATTGAGAGACTCTATCATGTCAGTGTTGAGATTCAGCCTTGAAATCTTTTCGCCGCTGTCAGTAAGTTTAACGATTATATCCCTGACTAGATTATCCTTAATCATGAGTCTCCTGCTCTTCAGCTCTTGAAGGATATCTTTGTTCAGTTTGGTTTTTTCTTCTGGCAGTTCTTTTAGGAAATCCTCAATCCTGCTATTGTTGAGATATTCCTTTCCTGATGGGGTTATCTTTATTTTTTCACCAAGAATTATGCACGAGTTTCTCTTGAGTGTCCCAAAGGCAACATTGACCTCATTATCATCAAGATTGCATCTACTCTTTATTTCCTTCAGCGGAAGGTCTTCATTCAGTATGCATTTTAAGAATCTCTTTTCAGGAAGTCCTTTTGTTAATGCCTCCCTTCCATTGCTGTCAAGATCAACAAATTCCCTATCCTCTTTTTTTGTCTTGATCAACCCCTTGTTTTCAAGCCATTGAAATGCCCTTATGATTTCAATCTCCTTGAGCCCGGATTTGACCAGCTCTTTAAGCGATGGATTGCGCTTGATCAGGGGAAGAACTGTCCTCTCTATTGGGCTTAAGCTTTCGGCTAATTTATGCATGTAATAAAAAGAAATCGGGAATTTTTAAGTTTATTGTTTAAGTCTTAATACAAATTTAAGCCAATTCCATT
>Ga0209541_10000449_pt1 | contig 80437 bp, 86 predicted proteins | sample RifCSPlowO2_01_FD_184027 | JGI IMG/M metagenome (GOLD analysis project Ga0209541, IMG submission 184027) | Groundwater microbial communities from Rifle, Colorado - Rifle CSP2_plank lowO2_0.1 (SPAdes) (version 2) | ecosystem: Environmental > Aquatic > Deep subsurface > Groundwater | place...
CACGTCCTTCATCGCCTCTTAAAGTCAAGGCATCCACCGTACGCCCTTAAATTTCCTGTTAAGAAATTTGAAAACCACAATTCACCCGCCACAATTTTACAAATTGTAGGCGGGCAAGAAACTCAAAAAACACTATATCTCGACCGCTCGAGACTCAAATATTTTTCAAACTTTCACTTATCTAGATTGAAAAGACCCTTGTCAATAATCCGATAAGTTTTTCAATTTTCAAAGTGTCATTCGTCCTGATTTTTTCAAACAAAAAACCGCCTTTAGGGCGGCTAACAGACAAAAGAAAGTCTGCAACTAAGGCCGCCTTTTGAACTTGTTTCTTGTTATTATCATACTGATTAAAAGAGTATAATCTATCGCCCAAGGGAAGTCAACACTATATAAACGGGGAAAACTTGGGGAAAACCAGCAACGAAAAAGCCCGTAAATACGGGCTTTTTCGTTGCGAAAATTATCTCAAAATAATTAACAACTAATGATGATGCGAAACTTCGTCGCTCACTTTTGCAATAAACTTCGCAGCCGCTTCTTTACCGCCCAAACCAAAAGCTAGAGCGCCGCCGAGTGAAAGCATCAAGATAATTCCGGTATAAAGAACATTCATATAATATTCAGCTATACCCAACTGCCCAAGGGCAATTATAAAAGCAAATACCCAAACAGCGTACTTCGCAATAGCGCCGAGCATGTTTGCGGAAGTCAGCCCCATAGTCTTCGCGGAAGCAGAAGCCGCTTTTGACAAACCTTCAGCAAGAATTGAAGCGATGATCAAAATGAGAGCAGCCACGACAACCTTAGGCAAGAAACCTAACACGTCGTCCTGTAAGAAATCCTTTATGCTGTTCAGTTCAACCAAAGCAAGTGAAGGAATAAGAGCGACAACAATCACGAACCACTTCACTACTTGTCCGATAAAATATCCTGAATCCAAAGTCATTCCGGCCTTTCTAAAGAAATTCTCCACTCCGATAGACCTTAAAGCATTGTCTACCTTAAGAGAACGGAAAACTTGTTCAAGAGCTCGGGCAATAATACTGCCCAAAACCCAACCCACTATAAAAAATACAACTGCCACTACCAATTTTGGAGCAAACTGAACAAAACCCCACCACAATTCCTGAAGTGAAGAGTTAAAAACATCACCCCATGTCATCCAAATGTTACTCATATTTAATATAAATAAAACTATTAATAATAAACAACTTTTAAGTTTCGACCCTAAAATTCTATGTTATTATATTATACCAAATTCTAGACCTTTTTCATGATTTTCTCATGACCTGTGTGGATAACTCGGATAACTCTTTAGCTTGCAGAAGAATCTCATGGGGATAGTCTAAAATATCTCGAACTAGTTTGTCGTACATATTGAGCCTATAGATGAATTCCTTGGTATTAAATATGGCATAAACAAGCTCCGCGCCGATTTCTGCCTCAAGTCTGCGAACCACTTCTTCAATTTTACTCTTTTTCATTTTATCCCCGACAATCAACAAATCCACCCTGGAATCATAATTTTTAATGAACACACCGGAGACTATCAAAAGTTTTACTTGTCCGACTTTTTTAAAATGGCTTAAAAGCTTTTGTTTGTTTAAACTTTCCGAGCGTACCAGTAAATCTTCAAATTCATCCGCGTATTTAAAAGAGGAATTGAAATACCACTCAGTAGACACAGAAGAACGCTTTTTAATAAACTCCACAGACGCTAGAAGCTTCAGCTCTTTGCGTACGGCGTCAGAACTGACCCGGCTACGCTTTATAATATCTCTGCTCCGAAAACCCTTGCTCCTGTTCAGCAAAAACAGCCTCATTATCTTTACTCGCGCCAAATTACCCAATATTTTCCCTAGAATTTCCATTGCCTTATTCTATCCCCTTTTCAATAAAAAACAAGCCCACACACTTGCTTGAAAGACACGCCTTTGGCGCAATTGTACTCAATATCTTTCAAGTAAGTGTATGGGCAAGCTGAAATTAAAAAACGGAAGCCTTGCTTCCGTTTTTCCGAAATTGAGTTTACTTCAATTCCACTTGTCACACATAAATTCCTGCTGGAATTTTGCCTGACCACGCCTCCTCCAACCTAAAGTCGGAGTCCGGTCGAAAGTTGAGCTATTTAAGCTCAACTTTCCCTCCCGCCTCTTCGATTTTTTTCTTGAGCGCAGTTGCTTCCTCTTTCTTCATACCCGCTTTCAGAGTAGAAGGAGCGGCATCAACTAAATCTTTCGCATCTTTAAGACCAAGACTGAGAGCTTCTTTCACAATTTTCATCACCGCGATTTTCTGTTCACCGGCAGACGCCAGCATTACAGTATACGCGCTTTGCTCTTCGACGGCTGGAGTAACTCCTGCGACAGGACCAGTGGCGACAGCCGCAACTGAAACTCCGAACTTTGTTTCAATAGCCTTGACGAGTTCATTTAACTCCAAGACTGAAGCGCTCTCTAATTCTGTTAAAAACGAATCAAATTTCATAAATTTATATACCAATCTACTAATAATTCGAATGATGCGAATGGATACGAATTCGTAATAATTCGTATATTGGTATTATTCGCATATTCGTATGTTAAACTTTCCCTTTCGCTACTTCATTCACAGCTATTGCCAATCTCTGCATAGGACTCTGGAGCAGAAATGCCAATTTGGAAAGAAGCGCTTCCCTGCCCGGAATCATTGCGAGCTCCATCATCATATCTTTACTAATAAACTTGCCCTCAAAAATTCCGCCCAAAATGCTGAGTATTACTCCCTTGTGCGCTTTCTGGAAATTGTAAATTTCGCGCGGACTCGCAATTTCGTCTTTAGAATATGCTAGGGCAACCTCTCCCCCGAGTTCAGGAATTTCGCCTTCCGCTTTTCCGGCAAGCGCGCGGGCAAGCAAAGTTTTTCTTCCGACTCTATAGCCCACTCCCGCATTTCGGAGTTCCCGGCGTAACTTTGTCTCATCGCTTACTTTTAAGCCATGAAAATTGACAAAAACAACGGATTTTGATTCCTTAACTAACCCTTCCAAGTCTTTTATTATTTTTTCTTTTTTTGATTTTAAAAGCATATATTTTTCGCAAAATAAAACGGCTCTTTTAAGCCGCAACAAAACATCGACCACTAAACAGGATTTACGAAATTTTTCAATTTCACCTATCTTCTTTGCGGTAAGTAGATACTAGCACAAATACCGGCTAAGGCAAGACTTGATTGATGTAACACGAGATATCAAACTTGCATGCTTCAAAATTGCCGACTATATAAATAGCCACGAGCCCAAGAGCAATCATTGTTATAAACAAAAGCAGTGTCTTAAAAAAATGTTTTGTAACCATGAAAAATGTGACTAATAATATCCTTTCGCCCATAATATCACAGCCAGAATAACAAGAATAACAAGATAAGAATGAAACACATCCCAATGGGAATATATTCCTTTTTTCTTCAAAAAACCTGCAAACATTTTACTGCCTTCCAGAAAGATAACAAAAGGCAGTATGGCTATCATATACCAAATTTTAAAAACAAACTCCATCATGAATTAATTCTAACATAAAACGCAAAAACACCTCACCCCTTTCCCCTCTCCATAAAATTTTATGAAGAGGGAAGGATGTGAAGCAGGCGGAGTGAGGGTTTATTACTTCTGAATCAATATCGTAGCGACATTTTGAGAGCTATCGCAATCCACATACCATGTAGCCGGCAGGGTTGCGCTGGAAAGATTCACAATCTTGAAACCATAGGCTTTGATGGGAAAAGTAGAGCCGACTTTGACCGTACGAGCTACGGGAGCTCGATTGTCAATCATAATGTTTGTCCCATTCTTGAAAGTTGTTTTATTAGGGCTTGCTTGGCATGTATTATCAAGCTGAATGCGAGCATCTTTATACTTTACAAGTGCCTCTGCATAAGCGACAGGTGCGGAAGGCGTACTGACATTCACACTGCCTGTACTCACGTCTTCTGTGGGAGTTATTGCGGTATCATTTTTAACATCAGCAGGCTTTTGACTTAGCCCCCAAAGCCCGAAACCAACGAGAACTAGAACCACGACCAATTCAAGTACTATTTTTTGATTTTTTTCCATATTAATAATAGGGGTTTATTATTGGACTGAAGCGTTCATTATCGCCTTTGTTTTGGCGCCAATGAGACCGTCGGCAACCAAGCCATTGTCTTTCTGCCATTGTTTAATGACAGTAATAGTCTTCGGACCTAGAGAACCGTCAATGGTTAAGCCTAGGTTCAATTTAGCGTTCAAGAGTCTTTGCAGTTCCTTGACAGCTTCGCCTCGGCTACCGTTTTTGAGAGTAGAGGCGCCTAGGTTATAGGAAGTTTTGGTCATTGTAGCGGTTACACCAGAGGTTGTAGCTGTGCCAGCCACTTGCGCATTCATCATCGCCTTTGTTTTGGCGCCAATGAGACCGTCGGCAACCAAGCCATTGTCTTTCTGCCATTGTTTAATGACAGTAATAGTCTTCGGACCTAGAAAACCGTCAATGGTTAAGCCTAGGTTCAATTTAGCGTTCAAGAGTCTTTGCAGTTCCTTGACAGCTTCGCCTCGGCTACCGTTTTTGAGAGTGGTGACACCCAAATTGTAGACTTTCGCAGGCGTAGCAGGAGTTGCTGGGACAACAGAACTTACTCCCGGAACCGCCGGAGTAGCTGAATTGACAGCGCATATTTTGCCTGTTGTAGCGCTAAATTTATTTCCAATTCCACAACCTGGATCAATCGCAGTTGTAATCGGAGAAAGAACTGACGCAGAAGAAGAACTTGAACTACTAGAGGAAGAAGGGCTATTTGGACCCGGCGAATTAGAAGCAGGCGTTGTGTCTCCTACTGAGCCTATGGCGGCAAAAATGAGTGTTGGAGTGACTGAGGAGGCGCTGGTTGCGGCAGATTCATCCCCGGTAGAATTTACAGCGCTAACTTTGAAGTAATAGAGCGTGCCGGCAGTTAAGCCTGTCGCATTATAACCAGTTGTATCAGACGAACCGTTTAAAGGAAAAGTGCTATTGTCAGTGGATTTGTAAATGTTATAACTCGCAGCGCCAGATACCGCATTCCAGCTGACATTAACAATAGTTCCGCTATTTGGCTGCACAGAAAGCGTAAGACCAGTTGGCGTTTCCGGAGCAGAACCGCCTGAAGCTACGAGCGGAGCAAAGTCGGACAAGTGGGAAACTGTCGCAGTCAAAGTATTTAAGGTTGTGTCCACCGTCGTTGCCAGCGTGTCGTAAGTGCTGGTTGCGTCATTCCAAACACCGATAACTAAAGAACTCTCTGAAGTGCCAGCTGGTATATCCGCTTCAGTATATGGAATGGTAATAGTGATAGCATCATTCAAACTGGAAATCGGTGAGCCGTCAGAACCAACCGCATCAATGGACACTGCGTTTTTAGACATAATCGCTCCGCTTGGAGGATTAGGCATAGCGGTGTTAATTTTAGTGGTGACCGTAGCGGCATTAGAACCAGTACCGAGAGCGTTCGCGGGAATATTTAATTTGAAAGCATCACCAATATCCGTGTTAGTCAGGAATCCGCCGGAAGTTGGCGTAACTGTTTCGGGTCGTTCCGCTTTAATGGTAAATCCAGAAATTGCGGTTAAGGTAATATTTTGGCTAGAGACATCGGAACCGCTGACCGTCACAGGCAGAGGACCGCCTTCATAGCCCATACTATGAGCCCTGATGGTCCAGGTGCCATTGTCCACATTCAAAGTATAGACACCGGAGGCATTGGTCTGCGCCACCGCATATCCGCCATTGCCGTCAGTGGCATCAACAAAAGCGTTTGATACAGCTCCTATGTCGGTAATACTAATCGTCCCAGTAATAGTTCTGGTAGTAGTGGTCAAGGCAATAACGCCCGCAGGGATGGTGGCAGTAGTAACCGTAACCGTAGTTTCTGCTGGAGTTTTGTATCCCGGTTTATCTGCGCGAACTTTGTAAACTCCCGGCGGAACACTAATACTGAATGTTCCATTGGAGACCGTTTGCGCTCCCAAGAAAACCGTATTGGTTGCGCCAGTTGGCGTTCCGTTCAGTGATACCCAAGCGCCCGATAAAGGCGACCCATTTCCATTCACGGTGCCAGTAACAGCATACAATTGTTTGGCGCTACCAACATTATAGGTAATGGTGCCAGTGGCGCTAACAGCTGTGGTTGTCCCCAGACTGCCATAAGCCGGATGTCCTGCTCTAACTGTATAAGTGCCGGGTGGGACATTGATAGTATAGACGGCATATGTGACTGAAGATACAGTTAAAGAAGTGCTGGTATTAGTGAAATTGCCTCGTCCGCTTGAATCACGCACATCCACTCCAGCCCCAGTAATACCGTTAGTTCCGTCAGTAATTCTTATCGTGACTGCAACCAGCGTACCCGCAGTACAGTTGCGAACTGCCGTAGTGGTGCCGCTACTTAATGTAACTGAGCCGCCAACTGCCGCTGAATCTCCAACTCCTGGGAAGAAACAGGAAACATTGTAAGTGCCATCAGGAACTTTGATAGTGTAAGTGCCGTCTGCGGCTGAAATGGACATATTGCCGTTTGAACCGCTCGCAGTGTCTGCCCGGATCATGACACCTTGCGTAGGCGTATTACTACCACCGCTCGTCGCAGTGCCAGTAATGGTTCTGAAAGTAGTATTTTGCGCGGAGAAATCTTGACCAGAGGAACTGCTGGCGGTAATAGTGATAGTCTTTGTTCCCAACCGTCCGAATCCCGGAGCAAAAGCCTCCACCACCCAAGTGCCTGCTGAAACATACAGAGTGTAAGCGCCGTTCGCATCGGTTGGACCGCCGACAAAGTTTCCGCTATCTCCTCCGATAGATGTCGTAACAGAAGAAGAAACAACCTTGCGTCCGGAAACACCAGCGTAAGGAATAGCATTGCCTGAATCGTCCTTTATAGTTCCAGTGATAGTCAGAGTAGTGGCGGCATCAAGCACGAAGGCTCTGGTTCCAGTAAAATCTGCGGGAGTATTTGAAGAAGCTCCCACGGTAATTTGCTTTTCTGATACTGGCGGCATACCGGGTTTGAAGACTCCGCAGAGGTAAACCCCTTCCGTAACTTTAACGGTAAATGCTCCGCTAGTATTTGTTTGCGCTCCTGTCCCAAACCCGCTGGCGCCACTAGTGGTTGAAGCGGCTACCGGACGACAGAATACGCCGGCGCCGGAAACTCCAGTTGCGCTCGAATCAACGACTGTGCCAGTAATGGTTTTACCAGCCGCAGAAAGCGTAAAGTTCTTACCAGTGACACTGATACTAGCGACTGCAACCTGCAGATTAGGTGGCGGCATAAAAGTAAAGTCTGGTGGAGGTGGAGGTGGAGAACCGGGAGTAAAAGAGCTTTCCGGCATAGCTGGACCCACTCCGACATTGTAATTGTTGTTCGGACTAACCGGCAGAGAATAAGCGTTAGTGTTAGTGCCATTTAAGGTAATCGTGGTTTTCGCAAAACCATTTGGACTGCTAGCAAACACATCTACCTTAGTTCCGTTGGCCACTCCAGAACCATCTATATTGCCGGCAATAGTAATGGCTGCAGCCGAACTTAAGGCAAATTTTTTGGTGGTGTTGCCGGAAATCGCGATCGGTTGAGGAGCGGAGTTAAAGGCCACATCAATCGCCGCTGTCGGTTTGATGCCAACCATATAATCGCCATTGGCTAAGTTTGAGAAAGTGGCTACTCCACCGCTGGCCCCAGTGGTGGTGGTAGCTTCCTGTCCGCCAGTAGCTGGACTGAATAAGAAGACCGCAGCGCTAGGGACCCCTTCATTACTATCTTTAACATTATCGGAATTGGCATCTTTAAACACATGAACAGTCAAGATATTAGAGCCAGCCGTCCCCAAGAAGAATGGAGCGGTGGTTATATTCTGCAAAGTTGCTCGGTTGGCGGCCGCAGTATTTTTAGTCTGAATGGTAACGGTATAACCAGTGCTTGAAGGAACTGTGGAATTGACAATATCGGAAAGATCCATACACAAAAATGCATTAGCGCCAGTGTCAGCGGTGGCGGTGGTGATAGTAACTGTGCCCGCGTCATTGTTAGCGACAACTGAACCGATAGTTGGCGCGTCGGTCGCCGGACCATTCAAGTCAGCGTTACAGAAACTCAAAGTGCCTGCGGTTACCGCCGCCGCATTGGTTAGAGTGAATCCTGATGGAAAAGACAAAACAATTTGACCGGTGGAAGGAATAGAAGTGCCAGCCAAAAATTCTATATGATAATTGGAAGTAGCTCCAGCTCCTCGGCTCATTGGCATTACCCGGCTTGGGTTCATACCCTGCATAGAAGGATCAATCGTCCCGCCACCCGGACCAATCTGACCACCGGTAGTAGTAGAATTTTGGACTGTGCCAAACTGGGTGTTTCTAGGAGGAGGAACATTAGTATCGTCCATTATATTTCCGCTTAAATCCTGGATATTGGTGGTGGCAGTAATTTTGAAAGTGGTGGGTGTCTCAGCGGTGCCGTTTTGTAGACTTAAGCCGGTGATACGCGCAGTCTTGCTTCCCGCTTCGTAGGTAATAGTCTTGCCTCCCAATCCCAAGGTCGTGCCGACTGGACTTTCTAAAGTGTAATTGGCAATATTATCTGCCGCATTCGGCCCTCCACCTGACTTCATTTGTTCGGAAAAGGTAACAGCCACACTAAAGTTGTCTGCATTGGCAAAAGTTAAAATAGGCTTAACGTTATCGGCGCTTGCTGTGGTTGTAAATGTAGAGGTAAAATTTGTAGCAAGAGCATTGCCAGACAAATCTTTTACTCCACTTCCACCTGAAATTATGGTAAAAGTGTAGCTCGTGTCTGCGGTGAGCGCAGTCGAAGGAGCAAAAGAAGCGCTACGGCTTTGCGGATTATAGGTAACAGCGCCGGCAATTCCCCCACTTAGAGTAATAGTAGAAGCTGTAATAGTCGCTGGATTCATATCCTCGGAAAAACCGGCGGTCGCCACTGTGCCAAGAGCTGCGCCTGTAGCCGCATTGGCCGGAGAAACTCCAAGCACTGTTGGCGCAGTTGTGTCTGCCGCGCCGGAAGGAGTTCTGAAAGACAAGAAATACGGTTGCGTGAAAGCGGCGCTGGTGGTAGAAGTAGCGGTGGTATTGACTTTAACTACATAACCGGTGCTGGCAGTGAGAGTGCCGGAAGGAAGACTAAGAGTAACTGTTTTGGAAGCTGAGTCATAAGCTTTGTTGGTGGTAATTGGCGTACCCGGCGCGCCGAAGTTGTCGGTAAATAAACCGATGTTGGTGGCAGAAGTAATGTCGCCACCACCAGATATTGCCATATCAACGCTAAAGGTCAATCTAATCGGCGCGCCAATCGGATGAGTTTGGCTTCCCGGCTGCGGCTGGCTAGATTGAACAAAAGGCGGAGTGGTATTAGTGCCACCAGTAGCGCCAGTGGTAAAGGTAACTGTGTTATTGGCGGCCAACGGATTGCCAGCGGCATCTTTGACTCCGGTTGTGGCCGTTACCACATAAACAGTTGATGGAGTCAGAGAGCCTGGAAAGTTGTCAAAACGGAGCGCCCCGCCGGCATTCGCAACCGTATCTGCGCCAGAAACCATATGAAAAGCATAATTGCCATTATTAGAAGCATTAGCTGTTGTTTTAGCCAGAACAATATCGCCAAAAGATAAAGCGGTAGAAGCATTCACCGCGCCTTCCGCACCAGGTGAGAGCCTACTCATTTGCGAACTTGCAACCACTAGAGATGTTCCAGCGGTTAAGCCATCCAACACAGCCGTACCTTCGCCTGAAGCAGAGGACATATTGCCAGTTGTCGTGACTAAGTGCCAGCCATAATTGCCACCCACAAGTTTAGCAAAAACTAAATCACCTTGGGTCACGGCCAAGACTTGACCGCTCGTAGCTCCGTTATCTGTTTCGGTTGCAGTTGGTGCTATGGCGCTAAAACTTGATGCTCCGCCACCCGGATGCGTATTAAAAGTAGGGGCAGAACCAAGACTATCGAGCCGTAACGCGCCCGCATTAATCGCAGCGTTACTTACTGCGCCCGTTACCATATGCCAATCATATTTCACGCTGGTTGGATTAGTAGCAGTATTGACAACTATAATATCTCCCACTGTCAGATTTTTTGCGGCAGCGCCCACTCCTCCGGTATGATCTGCCCCGGGTGCGGCAAATTTGGTAATTTGTTGTCCGCCGAAAGCTGGAAATCCGTTAACTGCAAATGTTCCTGAAGTCAAGGTAGTATTAGTAACAACCCCCACTTCCGGCGGGAAAGTTTCGCGCTGGGTAATAACTATGTCTCCCGCCGTTGGGCTGGCATAGCCCGTAGGTGGCTGAGGCAATATGGGATTAGTCCCCATCATATTGTAAAAAGCGGTGGAAGTGGATGCCACTTTGGCAAATCTGGAACTTTCAGTAAAAGTCGGCGGAGAAGAAACGACTATATCAAAGCCGTCCGGGTAGGGGCGAATTCCCGCAGGTACAGCTACGCTGTTGGCGGTAAAGGTAACATTAGTTGGATTGATAGTGCTTTGATCAAGCTGTTCGCTGAAACCCATATGGATAAAAGCAGAAATCGGCACGCCGGTGGAATTGTTCGCCGGTCCGGTCATGTTGGCGTTTACCGTTGGAACGACAGTATCAATTGTTATAGTGTTCGTGTTGGTCGGCAAACCTGACAAACTTACTGCGTCGCTATCTGAAATAGTAAGGTCGGCATTAGCGCGGAGACTGACATTAAACTGGCGACCATTGGTTGCAGTAGCTCCGGTTCTGACGACAATATAAAAATCCGAACCAACATTGCCGGGAGTTGTATCATCAGCCGGAATGGCGGGCGGAGTGGTAAATGTCAGAGTGGTTGTGTATGGCCAGAATGGAGCGGCAGTTCCGCCGTCCAAACGAAGCGCTGTGCCGGCGGCGCCCGCCCCACCGGTGGTAACCGCGTGAAAATTATAGCCCGCTACTGGAGCGGCATTGAGCACAGGATTGGCAAACACCACATCTCCGGCAGTCAGAGTCGGAGTCGCCACAGTGGCAAGACCCGTGCCGGAAGCGGTAATTTTAGAAACTTGAGTTGCTGTGCTGAATAGAGAAGTAGCGGAAGCTCCGTTAATACGCAAAGCAGAAATAGTGCCTGCTCCAGCTACAGTTTCTGCGGTCGTAACAACACCCCAAACATAACCCGCTCCCGTAGTGCCGATAACCAAATCACCCACGGCAAAGGTTAACCCTTGGGTCAATTTTCCCGCAACCGCGCCGTCTACAGCCGAAGTTGCCGGAGTATAAGAAGTTATTTTGGTTAATTTATAAGCCGTGTCCGCGGTTAAAACTGCGCCGTTTATTTTAAAAGTATTCTGATTGGTATTGGTGTCAACAGTTACCACGCCCCAAGTAGGCACACCTGTGCCAGTTTGCAGAGCCACAATATCGCCCAAAGCCGGCGCAGAATATGTTCCCACAACGCTTCCCCAGGCATTCGCTCCGGCCGCGCCGGTGGTAAATGCCACTGTGTTGCCTGCTCCTCCGCCAATTTTAGAAATACTATAACTGCCAGCTCCTAGCGCCGCGCCGTTAACTGCGAAAGTTCCGGAAGTCAAAGTGGCGTTGGTAACTATCGCCCAGATGCCTGCGGTATTTGTGCTTTGATAAAAAACTATATCCCCGACTGCAGGTGTGGCGTAAGTGCCGCCCGGAGTAATCGCGCTGGTTCCAGTCACGACAAACATTGCAGTTTGAGCCGGAGTCAATGCGGACGCTCTAGTTGCCGCGCTATAGGCTGGAAGCGAAGAAAGCCCTTGCGCCGTATCGCCGTTGGCGCCTTGAGTAAAACTGCCGTCTCCTGTGGCGCCGGTTCCATCTGTATATACAAAAATTCCTGAACTATCATTCGCCGCCGCCAATTCTCTCAAATCCGTTGCGGGATCAAACCCGTTAGGTCCAGCCACAGTTATCTGCATAGCATTGAGTGTTCTGGCAGTACCATGAGCCAGGTTAAGACCCAAGGCTGGTGTAGCAAAACTTGTCGCATTAATAGTCTGTCCGCTTCTGACAAAAGTGTTAACTAAAGCCGAAGTGGAAATGTTTCCGGCAAAAACCACATTGTACAAATAAAACGAAAAAACAATTAATAAAATTACGCCAAAATAAAAACGAGAAAATATTTTCATAATCTTTTTATTGTACCATAAATTTATTACACCACACTTGACCTGTGGATAAGTGGCAGATATGAGAATACTTTATTTGAATAAATCAGCAAATGCTCCAAAGGCTTGGGCTAATAATCCGTCAGAATCCTTTTGGAAATAACTAAGGTAAGCTTTTTGGTCAGAAATATTTTTTGCCATTTGGCAGGTGCTACCGGTCCATGTACCGCCAGATTGAGCGCACATAGTCGCCGGGTCAGATGTGGTAGGTGTTGGCTCTGGGGTAGGGGTGGTCGTAGTGGTATTCGTGGTGGTTGGCATAATGCAAGAACTGCCGTTCCATGAACCGCCGGCTTGAGCGCAAGCCGAAGACATATCACTATTGCTGGATGTGGATGAAGAAGATGTTGTGTTTGACGAACTTACGCAAGCCGAACCGTCCCAGTATTGGCCAGAGGTACAGGATGATGCTCCACTAGTAGTCGGCATTTGGCAATAATTGCTTCCTGAATTCCAAGTGCCACCGGCGCTCGCGCAGGCGGAAGACATGTCGCTACTGCTGGATGTTGTGGATGAACTCACGCAAGCCGAACCGTTCCAGTACTGCCCAGAAGTACAAGAACTACTACCGGAAGTGGAAGAATTGACACAGGCGGAACCGTTCCAATATTGTCCGGATGCGCATGAAGCGCTGCCAGTAGTAGTTGTCGGCATTTGGCAGTAGTTGCTTGAAGAACTCCATGTACCACCGGCTACGGCGCAAGCTGTGGACATAGCGGTACTGTCGGTAGTTGTAGTGGATGAACTAACACACGCTGTGCCGTTCCAATACTGCCCAGATGTACAATTTGTAGTGCTTGTAGTCATACAATAGCCCGCGCCTCCGCTTGGAGGAACATACCAATATTGACCGGAAGAGCAAGTTGGCATTTGGCAGTAATTACTTGAAGTATTCCAGGCGCCACCGGCTTGGGTGCAACCGGCTAACATATCGCTTGAAGAAGTGGTAGAAGTAACACAAGCCGAACCGTTCCAGTATTGTCCGGATGCGCAAGTAGTAGCCGTATAAGTTTGTTGCGGACAAGTCATTGTGGATGTGCCGGACGAGTTGTAGCAAGTACCGGAATAATTTTCCTGGTCGTTCATGCAGAATCCGCCACTCTCACTATGAGGGTGATATCCGGCTGGACAAGCGCCGCTAGCGCTAGGATTGCCCGTGCAGTATCCTGCCCCGCCTCCAGGCGGAGTATACCAGTATTGCCCAGCAGAACAAGTAGTACTGTAGCTAGTCGGCATACAGGCATTATTTTGCCATGAGCAACCTGGAGCAGTTGAGCAGGAAGTTTGAGAGGCATATCCTCCGCAACCATATCCGCCAGTTGTCATATTTCCTCCGCAAGCGCCATTAGCCCAGCCACAGCCGGGACTTGCCTGGCAACTAGCTTGAGTAGTCATGCTTCCGCACCCAGAACTAACAGGCTGGGTTGCGCCACGTACACCTTGACATTCTTGAGAATTATATTCGGCATTGGCCGTGTTATAACAATTTGTTCGCGGTTGGCATTGGCTGGTTGAAGCTTTCCAGTACTGGGTAGAGTAATCACATGAACCTACGGTTGGAACTGTAGAAAATCGGCAAGATTGTGTAGCTCCGTCCCACCACTGTCCTGAAGAACAAGTAGTTATTGGTTTTTGTTCTGGATTAGCCACGCAACTTCTACCGTCCCAATATGTCCCAACTGGACAAGGTTTAGGGGTATCAATCGGCTTGTAGCCTTCTATCACTGTACAGGCGCCGTAAGCCACACACCCTTTAACGTCGGTAGCCGCTTGTCGCATTTGACCTTCCGGACACGGTGACGGCATAGAGTATGACGGACAAACGGGGAACGGCTCGGCTATTGGTTTAGGATAATTTTCCGTCGTGGAAGCGCAGGCAGTTTTTGCTTTAGCAAAATCGCCACTGCTGATTGCCGCGAAACATTCCGGACTCGGACCGGCTGGCTGCTCTGGGTAAGGGTATCGGTTAAACCCTTGATCTGGTCGCTCTGACGGATAAGGGTATCGGTTGAACCCCGGATCTACTTCTTGTCTAAACTGGCCGGAAGAATCCGGTATGTTCGGGAAAGCTCTGTAATCAAATTTATCATTTCTCTCATTTATCATATTAAATTTTTGGGCGACTGTGTTTTGGTCAAAAATCTGGCTTTTAGCCCCGAAGGAAATACATTCGGCTGAATTAGTTGCTTGACTGCAATATTTAAAACATTCTTCCGGTCCCCTGCATCCTCCAGGTCCAGCCATTCCTCCCCTGCTTGAATCTTGATTAAATTCGTCTCGTCTCTCCGACATCCGTTCTCCTTCGGTAATATGACCTCTGATTTCATCAACGATTCTGCGCGCTTCCGGAGATTTTTGGGCAATTTCTTCCACCCGGCTTAAAGCCTTTTTAGCTCCCTCCAAACATCGCTTGCCAATGTCAGTATCATATGAATTTTCACAGCGCGCAGGGTCAAAGCCGATGGATTCGGACATTATCTTGAAAATTTCAAATTGGGAATCAAATTGCGAACGAAAGTCATCCGGCAGGAATTCTCGACAGGATTCCGGATTGAAGCGACAATCGTCAAAATTAACATCTCCTGCTTTCTGGGAAAAAGACTCCAAAAGTTTTAACCCATTTTCAATTTCTTCCTGACTGGCATAACCATTCTTGACGGCGAAATTTCCGCAGGCGCGCGCCAAACCGAGGTTACTATCCTCAAAAGCCCGGTCGCAGGCATTTCTAATCGCGCCCTTGCCGATCAGTTTTTGCCCATCCGGCGTTACCAATTCCATTCTTTCTATTCCTTCCGTATAATATTCTTTGATGCGAGTTGTTTGCTTTCTGGCTTCCTGTAAATGCTTCACGCCTTCATTGCCGAAAAATTTTTGGGCAATGCGGTCGCAATCAATGATGGACTCTGAGCCGGACTTTAGGCAAATTTGCCCAGCCTCTTCAGCGCTAACCTTGCCTAGTTCGGAATACTCTCCGGCTAACAATGAATTTTCCAAAGCAAGCATCTGCTCCACTTCTCCGACCTTTGCGTTTCCTTTTGGAATATAATCTCCTACTAAGGTTCCCTTGCTGGACAAATTATTGCTAGCTTTGACGCAAGCAATCAGCTGTTCACGCGATAAATCTTCCGGCGATTTTTGGCAGGTTGCAATGTCCACGCCGGCATCTTTAACAGTGTTTATAATCGTTTCGGCGGCGTTTACTCCCTGCCGAGTGAGGCTCATAGTTCTGGCTAAAGCCGGCTTTTCTTTTAAAATTTTATTGGCTAGAGCCAAAATTTCTTCCTCAAAATTATCCTGATTGACTCCGCGCAATCGCTCCAAAACTTCTGTCTTGAAAGTTGCCGCGACTTTCTCCTGCTCCGGAGTATAGATATCGTATTTTTGAGCTAAGGCAATACCAGTCTCTATGTTGGCATCAAATTTTTCCGCGCACTGCGCGCTCGTTTGACAACCCAAATCTTTCGCTAACGGAACTAGTTCTTCTGGAATGTCGGCGGAAATAGTAGAAGTTTCCGTTTGCGCCAAAGCAACGCTAAACATAAGCATTAACGGCAATATCAGTCCTATCGTGATTTTCGACAGACTTATTTTTTTAGTTAGTTTCATATGATTATGTTTTAGTATTTTAATCAAAAGGGTTTAAAGTTTTCTTGGCTTTTTCAAACGGATTAGCTTCAACTCCTTGTAAAGGATTTTGCACTTTAAAAGGATTAGCTTCGTCGGAAGCTACTTTGGCCGCTTTGTCGCCAGCCTCTGCCTGCTGAGCTTTAATATCGGCAATGGCCGCTTTATATCCTTGATCGTATCTTGCGCCGGAATACCAAAGACCAAGCGCGATTATTATTACTAGGGGGATAATTGTTTTTACCCAGATATTTTTGTTCATAATGTTCTCCATAAAAATTATACTTTTCCTTTTTGGAAATGATACTAAAAAACATGATAATAGATTCATTATACCACGAATTTATTATACCACACTTGACCTGTGGATAACTATAAGACATTAAATACAAAAAACCACCAAAAAGGTGGTTTTTTGTATTTAAACTTTAGAAAATAAGTTTAAATCTTATTCCGCTTCAGCCTTCATCGCCGCTTTGGTCAGCTTGCCGACGAGACCGTCCGCTTTGAGACCATGATTCTTTTGCCATGTTTTAATCACAGCAATAGTCTTTGGACCTAGTTTACCGTCAACTACCAAGCCAAGATTCAAAAGTTTGTTTAACACTCTTTGAAGTTCCTTGACTGGTTCACCCTTACTCCCATTCTTGAGAGTAGCGGTACCAAGATTATAAGACCCTGTAGTCAGAGAATTATAACTGGCGTTGTTGGCATTAGAACTAGCGCCAGCAGTATTCCCCGCGCAAGATACGCCGGAAGCTGTGCTGAAACCGCTTGTTCCAGTACAACCCGGAACTACTGTGGGAGTGCTTGTGACTAAATTATTGGCGCAAGATTGACCGTTAGCCGTGCTAAAGCCAGTCGTTCTATTACCACAGCCAGTAATGGCTGTAGCAGTTGTTGGAATAACAGGAGTTATCGTCAAACTTGGCGATGAACTAGAGCTGCTACTGCTTGAACTGCTAGAACTTGAACTGCTGCTACTAGATGAAGGCGTAACTGCGCCTCCGCTACCGCCTGGACCCGCGCAGTATTTAACCGAAGTAGGAGTAAATGTTCCAGTCGCCACTAAGGTAACCGAAGTTGTAGTAACGCTGTTACATACTGCGGCTATACTTCCAGAGTTGGTCAAAGTATCTCCATTGGTAGACAACAAAGTGAATGGACCTGAATCAGTTATCGTAACCGCCAGAGTCGTTGTGTCTAATACCACTGTCGTCGCTGTTGACCCAGACTGAATCAAATAAGTGCGGCCATTGATAGTTACCGGCGTGTCGCTACTGTAAGTCACCCCCGTCGCCGCATTCGCAGAACCGACTCCGATAATTAAAGACAACACAGCCACCAATAAACCGATTTTTAATTTTTTAATCATTTTGTTTTTAAGATTATATATACGGGATTCGACCTAGAGAAAGTCCTGTGAAAAATCCCGCATATTTTTTGTTAATAATGAACTTAAGAAACAAAATAATTAGGAAGTTGCACAAGGAGTAACAACTGTTCCACTAGCTACCACAGCGCCAGTAACTTGCCAAATGGTAGATGAAACGGCAGTCAATCTGTATCCACTGCCTAGAATACCGCCTGAGGTTGTACCGTTAGAGGAAATAGCAACATGTGTCGTGCCATTACACACGAAAGACTTACTAGCCGTATCGTTTATGGCTGCTGTAAGTGATCCTTGTATAAGGGTTGTTCCTGCATCAGTAATAACTTTAGCGGCATTACTGGTGATAGTTGTAGTCGTAACAAAGTCATAATACATTCCGGCTACAGCTGCAGGTAATGTATACACGACACCTGCCGCTCTATCAAACAGAAATGTTGATCCTGACTGACCCGCTAAAATAGTTTGGGTAGCGCCGGTTGAAGCAACTACAGGAGCCCTTTGACCGTAAATAGTAACTTTAGCAGTAGTCGTAGCTGTACCAATTACAATTGTATTAGCAGCCGCAACTGTACCAATGTTGATTGTCGTAACACCAGCACTTGTACCGCCAATGGTGATTGTTCCCTTGGTTGCATCAGAAGTACCAGCATCAATTGAAACAGCGCCAGAGTTGCCACCTAAAGCAGCTCCTGATATGACTGAAATTGCACCTGTAGCAGCAGCAGCTGTAGTTCCTGTAGTAAGAGCCAATGTTCCACTCGCAGCAGTTCCTGCAGAAACATTTCCTGAACCAAGAGTAACATTTCCACTTGAACCAGTCACGGCTGTACCTGAAGCAAGAACCAATGTTCCTGAATTACCTGCGCCAGCAGCTGTACCTGAAGCCAAACTTGCATTACCAGAAGCGGCCGCAGAAGCGCCGGAAGCAAGAACAAGAGCGCCTGTTGTGCCAGCCGTTACAGTCGTACCTGAAGCGATAGTTACAATACCAGAGCCACCGGAAGTTGTCGCTATACCGGAAGCAACTGTTACTGCCCCTGAAGCGGCAGCAGTAGTAGCGCCAGAAGTAAGAGTAGCAACGCCAGAAGTAGAGCCAGAAGTAGCTGTACCCGTAGCAAGAGTTAATACTCCTGAAGTACCAGAAGTTGTACCTCCAGCACCAGTGGTGATAGTTATAACACCACCCGCGCCAGTTGCGCCACCGCGTCCTGAAGTTGCAGTAATTGCTCCACCATTACCTGCGAATGTTCCCAAACCAGCGGTAATCGGTACAGCGCCACCGTCATTGCCACCAGTACCACCGGCTGCGCCAGCAGTAACTGTGACTGCGCCGCCCGCGCCGCCAGTCGTTCCGCTACCACCTGGAGTTCCTCTAACTAATATTGCGCCACCAGCCGAAGCGCCAGAAGGAGCACTTGCTGATCCGATTGTGACAGTTCCCGGAGCAACAGTACCTGTTGTAGTGCCTGCAGCAAGAGAAACCGTACCCGAAGCAAAGTTGCCTGTTGCTCCTACTGAACTAATAGCAAGGGCGCCACCCGTAGAGCCAGCTCCAGCGCCACCACCGATAGTAAGCGTACCCGTTGTCTGAGCGCCGCCGATTGCTATGTTGCCAGTTGTCGCAGCAGCCAATATTGTAGTGTTAGCTGTTGTTGTGTTGTTAAACAAAGCGTTTGAACCGCCTGTAATAGCGCCAAAAATAATAACATTGCCTGTTTGTCCGGTAGCACCAATGGTGATGACACCAGAAGTGTTAGCGGCGGCAATGTTGACTGTCTTAGCTTCAGCGCCACCAGCAATGTTAACAGTCTGCGCGCCAGTTGATGTACCAACAGAAATTGCTCCTGTCGCATCTGACTTGCCGATAACAATTGTTCCCCCCGCAGCCGCTGTTGTCAGCGTAAGAGCGGTTGTCGTACCGCTAGTAACTGTCAACGCGCCGTCTTCAGTAATCACATTTGCGCCGTAAGTCGTAGCCGCAGATGCGTTACCCGCCAAACTCAATGATAGAGCCAAAGCGACAAAACCTATACCTAAACCTTTGCTTAAACTTTTTATTGTTTTTTTCATAACTTAATAATGTAAAAACATTAATAATAATTTCTAATAATAAAATTCTTTTAATTACCTAATGATGCATCTATAGATAATCAAAACTGACAAAAAAGTATTTCGACACTTTAATGTACCTACTATTATACAACAAGAATAAATATTGCAACACAAGCAAACTGTGGATAAGTCGGGAAATGAGTTCCTCCTCTCCTTAATAAGGAGAGGACTGAGGTGAGGTGAATTAATTAAGAACCTTACCCTCCCTTGATTAAGGAGAGGGTCTAATTCTACTGCGCCTTCTTCTCTGCCAAAGTCTTGGCGATACTGCTGGTTCCTAGTAGCGGACCATAAAAGACAACGTTGTCCCTTACAAGATTTATACTCTCCGTCGCCCATAGAGCTTGATTTATAGGCTGAAGCTGGAAATTGGTCTTTGTGGCATCAGTCGCGTCCTTTGTAACTTGCAAAATATAGCTGTCCTTTAGCTGAAAATCAGGAAAAGTCGTTAATTTACCGACATATATCTCTCCGGTCGTCAGATACACGACAGAATAACCATTACTCCCCTTTGTTTTGTTCATCCAAAAACCAACCCCTACCACGATCAATACCACAACAACCGCTACGATAATATTCTTTTTATTTAACATAATTCTTTAGATTAAAACTGATAATAATAGATACATTATATACTATCCTCCCATAAATGCAAAAAACCACCCCTTGCGGAGTGGTTTTTTGAAGTTTTAGGAGATCGACCCCGCCCAAGGCGGGCAGGCTTCTAAAAGCTATTTAATTAACTATTCCCTAGCAAACACTAGTTAGTGATAACTGATGTGTTGGTTGGGTAGTTATACGTGCTAGCTGCAGTAAGAGCTGTGGCATTGCTACCAGCAGTATCCCACCAGGTCGTGCTAGCCGCAGTAGTTAGAGAGGTGGTGAAGGATAATGTGTTCACAGCCCCAGAAACAGTAGCCGCAGTAGCGTAGATAACAAATGTTTGTGATGTGCCAGCGGTGATCAAGTAAGCGGCGGCGGCAGTGCCAGAACCGGCGCAAGCCGCGGTAGTGTCATCAAAACAGATGATAGTCGCATTTGAGCCATCGTTGGCTTCCACAATGAATGTCTCATTTTTGCTAGTGATCGTCTCGCCACCTACAGTTTTGACAACGATGTTGTCTGTGCCTGTAGCGACAGTGCCAGCGCCAGTTGAAGCCACATTAATAGCTAGCTGACCTAGTTTGATATCACCCTTTGCGTCAGCGGCGACAGTCACTCTACCAAGTTCTACTAATCCGTTTGCCAAAGTGGCAGTTGAATCAGTAACGGTAAATGTAGGCTTAGAGCCAACCAATACCATTGTTGGAGCAGCCACTTCGGCTGAGTTAGCATCACAGCTTGCAACACAACGAGTTAATGTCGTACCACCAGCATTATATTTCAAGTAAGCAAGAGAGATATTGGCAACTAACCCTGAAGCCACACCGCTCGTACCAACTGGACTGTAAGAAACTCTCGCATCTATGTTGAGTCCTGAACCACCGTTTGGAACAGTTAGGTTAAGACCAGTCAAGTATGCAACACCATTTTTAACAGATACAGTCGCGGCGTTTAAGTGAGTAGCGGCAGTCGTGCCATTGTATCCGCGAGTAACTGTCGTAACTGTCGTACCGCCTGCGTCTGAAGTAACTAATATATCCTCGGAGTCAATCGTAAGAACTGTACCTGCGGAAATTCCTGTAGCAGAAGCAACAGTAAGCACTGTAGCGGCAGTATCAGTAATAGCGGCAGCTAGGGTCGTGCTATTCGTGGTAGCTGTAATAACAGGGAACTGTTGTGATTGCGTTCCCCCGACTGAACCAGCGCTTATGTAAGAAACAGTGTTAAGGGCAGAAACAGTCGCGCTACCGCGAACAACAAATTTCAATTCTGAAATAGTGGCAGAGCCATTTGTTGCAGTAACGTTGTACACTGCGCTCGTAGTATTAGTTGCTCCACCTGAAGCGGCAACATATTGCGCCGCGGTAGAACTTGAAGAAACTAATGTAGGAGCCGCGACAGTAGCGGCAATAAGCGTGATTGTCTGACCGGTAACAGCCGTAGCATTACCATTTTGACTAATTGACACATTGCTGGTTGAACCAAGAGAGGTTACAACAAGCTTTGATATGATCACAGCGCTGCCAACGGTCGCGCCTGTGTCAGCATAAATAGCAATTGTCTTTGTTGCGTTTGGCGCAATCAAGAAATCAACTGAAAATGTGTTCGTAGCCGCAGGCTGGATTGGGTTAGCGCCAGAGCCTGAAGTTTCTGAAGTCTTTAAGTTAGAGAAGTTCGTCAATGCGGGAGTTGTAGCAGCTCCAAGCGCTACAGTTGCATTGAACAAACTAACTGCCAAACTCGTAACACGAACAGACTCGGAAGTGCTCTGGTTTTGCAAAGTGAACTCACCAATCTTTACATTTGTAGTGTTTGGATTGGAAGTCGTATTGGCAAAACTGCTCTTTGAAACCGAAAGGGTTCCAGTCTGAATAGTTGGAGCTGTTCCAACGACCTCAGCCGATGGGAATGTAAGAGTCGTTTTTGAAGTCTGACCCTGTCCATTTCCTGAAGAAGCAGAAGCTGGGTTAAGATTAATTTTTATCGTACCGCCAGTGTAATTTACACTAGAGGAATTCTGAAGGTCCGCGCGAATTTCAATATAGCTGTCGGTGCCGGCTGGAACAATCATCTGCGAACCAAGATTGTATGACAAGGTTGTCGCAGCCAGACCAGTCCAGTTTTGTGAAGAACCGACTTGTGAGCCATTGAAGTATACAGTCACATTGTTCAAAGAACAGTCTGTATTTGCTGTACATGAACCAGAAGCAAGTGTTGGCGTGCCTCCAAAGACAGGCAAAAGTAGAAGACTTGAAATCTTTACATCTTCGCCATATCCATGAACTTTGAATTTACCAATAACAACGTTTGTGGAGCCACCAGTGACATTTGTAATAGACTGGAATGTAGGGTCAACAGTTACGGAAGCCGAACCAGCGTTGATGGTTATTGTACCTGAAGTACTTACAACATATGCAAGGCTGGCAGACTTTGTAACAGCGATATTAACCCCGACTTGACCATCGTAAAGAACGAGGTCAGAAGGTTGCTGAAGTGAAACCGTGGCTGTATAGCCTGAACCTTTTACAATATCCGCACGTAAATCAACTGAATGTGAGCCAGTTGTAAGTTTTACGGGCGTAGCGGAAAAGTCAAGCATCGCGTAGTTGGAACCGGTAATTGTGCCAAAAGTAGCGATGCCACCGACACTAATACCGTCAATATAAAGCTTGACATTGCCAAGCGCGTCGGACGGAGCTGAACCAGTTACGCGGAAGTTTGCGCCTTTAAGCCATACTTCTCGAGTATTTACCTGAAGAGGGTTTGACCAAACTGTATATGCGGAAGTTCCGGCATTTACTGATGGTGAACCTACAGCTTGAGAAGTGCTAACTATATATACAGAAGCCAAATTACCAGAACCATAAGTCATTTCGTTACCCTTAATGTTGGTTGTAGTAGCTGTGCCTCCAGCCGCTGTAAAGCCGACAAGAGTGATACCAAGAGAAGAAGCGTTGGTCACAACAGCCACATCCGCTTTCACAGAGATGGTTTTTGAACCATTTACCGCTATCCCAAGACTATTCATCGTCAATTGACCGGTATTGTTGAAAGAATAACCGTCTGTCAGACGAGTTGCTCCATCATACAAGTAGATATTAGACAATGTGTTTTGGTCAGAGATACCAGTGCGCTGAAGCACGATTGAATTTACAGTACCTGAACCGCTGAAAGTAAAGTGAGCGAGATCAGCTGTAGCCTGATTACCAATGATGTATCCGGAAGCTGGGTTATCTGAAGAGAATGAAGCTACTACAGGACCAGTCTGATTATTGACTGCGCCTGTCGCGCATGATGCGCCAGTTGTAGGACTAAATCCAGAAGCTGAAGTACAGCCTGCTGGATATACAGTACTAGATGTACCTGTGCATGGCTGACCAGTTGTAGAACTGAAGCCAACGCCTGAAGTACAGCCTGCTGGGTAAGTCATACCAACTGTACCGCCAGTGAAGGCGGCTCGAGACTTAGCGCCGAATATTCCATCAGCCACTAAACCTTCGGAAGCCTGCCAAGTCTGAACAGCGACTTTGGTCTTTGGACCGAAACTGCCGTCTGCAGAAACTCCGACAGCGGCTTGAAGACATTTAACTTCAGCGCCCTTTGAACCGACTCTCAACGTAGATGTGATCGTGCAAGCAGTCTGAGCGGAAGCAGTGTCGCTAACGACAGCAACTCCGACAAACATAATTGCAAAAGCAACTACACCAAGAAGAAATTTTGATTTTAATAATTTACTCATAAATTTTTCTTTAATTCTTGTCCATCACCAAATTTTTGAAAAAAAATTGGTGATGGATTCTACGCCATTAATTAGTTTCGACAAAACTAAAAGCGTATTTTTTTTCTTATCTTTATTTTTTATCCGCTAATAAATAATAATTGAAAACAAATAATAATGCAGCGAACAAAAAAAAAGAACAGATGTTAACTTATCCGCCAACTGGCGGAGAAAACTGAACAAAAAAACTTTATTCAATTTTCAATGACCTTAAAATTTATTTTCTCTGAGTTCTCACTTGAAATTTTTTCGACGAAATTTCAAACGAAAATCAAAGCGAAAACAAATATAATTCGTGAATTACGGATAACACAAAATGCGCCGTCCGCAAACACTAAAGACATTATTTTGATAAGTGAGGAGCACATAAAAATTTATTTTTATAATGTCCGAACGCCATCAAAACAATGTACTCATTATAATACATAGCTGTAAGATAGAGCAATATACTATATGTGGATAACTCCACCCGTCCATCGTCTCATATTTGGGGTTAAAATGCAAGCTGGTATCTGCTCCAGCGTTTCCTTCCCGTTCTATGTAGAACACCATTTTTTGCCATAGATATTAACTCTCTTTGTAGAGTTTTCTCACTAAGTGACTCTTGCTCCCCATTATTATTCATTTTATTCATTACGTCCTTTATGGCAGCATTTCCGCCAATATTTTTAATAATACTAATTATATTATCTTGCCTCTGTTTTTTTAACATATCAAATTCCACACGAAAGGCTCCGATTTTGTGCGGGGCAGGATTATTTTTACTCAAGTTTGAGTAGTTTTTATTGGACAAAAGATGCGTTTTATCAGACAAAGCTTTCATTAAAGTACTTCCCTTTTGGACACCAATTCTTGTCCTTTTAATCTGTCCTTTATGTCCGATAGAATTTACACCCCCCTTCTCTTTAGCAAGGAGGGAGGAGAGGAGAGGAGGATTGGATTGTAGAGGATTTGTAAAGAAGTCTGCAAGCCATTTAGGTTTCATATCTATGGACTCCTGAATAGATTCTTTTAACTCAAGAAATTCTTTTTTTAAAATATTGCAGTTCATTTCTGAAATGAAATTCATAGCTGAGGCAATCTCCAAAAAGGATATTATATGCTCTATTCTCATAATGGACATGCCTGCCCCGTAGACTCCGATGTCATATCGGAGTCCTTCGGGGTCTGATATAATCTGAGTTCCTAAATTTCTTAATTTGCTTCTGATTGGTTCTTCCTTGTCTATTATGTCCGTAACCATATATAGAGCAGTAATAAGCTTGTGAGTCTTAGTATAAGACATAGAAAAATACATGTCCTTTATAGAAATACTTGTCTCGGTGCCAGAGTCCTTTATATTTTTTTCCATGTCTTTGAAATATATAAGTTAGTATTTGTCCTTTATACTATGGGACAAAGGAAAATGCAAGACAGATTTTATTCCCCCCTCTCCTTTTTTAAGGAGAGGGCTGGGTGAGGTGGATTAATAATTAAGGACCTCCCCTCATTCCCCTCCTTAAGAAAGGAGTGGAAGAAGAAATTTATTTTTAATATGTGTTAAAATACTCACATGGCAAAAAAGGAGAGTGGAAAAGAATCGGGAGGACTAAAAATTCAAACAAAACATGGGATTATGGCAGTAATTTTTTTTGTCGCCGCATTATTTTTTTTGATGTCCGCGTTTGACATCACAGGAGTCGCGGGTAAGTTTATTTATGATAAACTTTTTTATCTCATGGGTTTGGGTTATGTTCTTCTGCCGACTCTTTTTGTTATCTTGGGATACTCATTCTTAAAATCAGAAGCCCCGAATATCGGATGGAAAAGTGTGATAAGCGCCACGATGTTCCTACTCTCAGGTGAAGGTTTGATAGACATAATAAGTGGCAAGCATTCCGGAGGACTTTTTGGAGAAATTTTGTCCACGCCCTTGGTTTCGCTTTTTGATGTGTATGCGAGCGTAATTTTTATGAGCGCCATTTTAATAATTTCAATTTTAGTGATATTTGACGCAAAATTAGACGTCCTGCCATTTTTGAAAAAAATTTGGAACTTCATTATGAGAAAAAAAGATGTGAGTTCTTCCCCTGATAAGGGGGAGATGCCAGAGGCAGAGGGGATTGAAAACGACCCCTCCCCCACCCTCCCCTTAGCAGGGGAGGAAGAATTCGAACCAGTTACAGCAAAAATCAAAAAAGCGTTAGGTATAAAAAATAAAGATGATGAAGACGAATTCAACCAAAAACTAGAACCTAAAAGCTATAAGCTAGCCACTAACTATGTCCCTCCCCCGCTCTCGCTCCTTGAAGAAGATCAGGGTAAGCCAAACACTGGCGACATTAAAGCAAACGCGAATATCATAAAACGCACACTTCTGAACTTTGGCATAGAGGTAGAGATGGATGAAATAACAATCGGTCCGACTGTAACACGATATGCCTTAAAACCAGCAGAAGGAATGAAGCTCTCGCGCATCATTGCTCTGCAAAACGACCTCTCTCTCGCTCTCGCCGCGCATCCTATCAGAATAGAAGCTCCGATTCCGGGAAAATCTTTAGTGGGCATAGAAATTCCTAACAGGTCAAAGTCTATAGTAGGACTCGCCACCCTCCTTGCCGATGATAAGTTTCAAAATTCTTCAAAACCTCTCACCACGGCTCTCGGCCGCAACATTGGAGGCAAATCCATCTTCGGCAATCTTGCCAAGATGCCACACTGCCTTGTGGCCGGCACGACCGGTTCCGGAAAATCGGTTGCCATTCATTCAATGATTACTTCCCTGCTATACAGAAACGGTCCAGATGATTTAAAATTTATAATGATAGACCCGAAACGCGTGGAACTGACTCTTTACAATAACATTCCGCACTTGCTTACCCCCGTGATAACGGACGCCAAGAAAACAATTTTGGCCTTGAAATGGGCAGCTAAGGAAATGGACCGCCGTTATGACATTTTAGAAGCCGAAAGCGTGAGAGATGTGGAGTCTTATCATAGTAATGTTTACAAGGCGGGTAGTTCTGACCGTATGCCATACATTATCATTATAATAGATGAACTGGCAGACATAATGAGTTCTTACCCTCGAGAACTTGAGTCTGCCATTGTCCGCTTGGCGCAGATGTCCCGCGCAGTCGGCATTCATCTTATACTTTCCACCCAACGTCCGGAAGTAAATATTATCACTGGCTTGATCAAAGCCAACATTCCCGCTCGCATCGCCCTAAAAGTTTCTTCGCAGGTGGACTCGCGCACTATTCTCGACACTGGAGGAGCAGAAAAACTCCTAGGCGCGGGCGATATGCTTTACTCTTCGGGCGATGCTCAGCCGGAACGTCTGCAAAGCGCGTTTATTTCAGAATCAGAAGTTAAAAAAGTTGTAAAATACTTGGCGGACGCTTATAAGGACGAAGTTGCGGAAGAAATCGCTCTAACCTCCGGCTCTATTTCAGCCGATAAAAGTATTTTTGAAAGCACTTTAGATAGTGATGAAGATTTAGAAGATGATGACGAAATGTATGAGGAAGCGAGAGCATGCGTGATAGAAGCGGACCGCGCTTCCACTTCATATCTGCAAAGAAAATTGAAGTTGGGATATGCTAGAGCCGCGCGCTTGATGGACAAGCTGGAAGAACGCGGAGTGATCGGTCCGGGAGACGGCGCCAAACCAAGAGAGGTGCTGGAAAAAATTCCTGCCCGCAATGCTACGCATAGCGTTGCAGGCGGGGAACGCACAGAGACAGGTGAAAATGTAATATGAATCCAAATATTAAAAAAATATTACAAATATCCGCACTCTCTATGTTGTTTCTATTTATTGTGTTTTACGCTTTCTTCCGTTCAGAAGATTTGCTTTTGGGGGTAAAAATTAAGAACATAAACATAGTTGATGGGGCAATAGTTAAAAATAGTATTATAGCGGTGACTGGAAATGCAAAAAATGCAATAAATTTAACTTTAAACGGACGGGAAATTACGATAAACGAAAATGGTGATTTTAATGAGACAATTGCGCTCCTCGCTGGATATAATATAATAAACATAACTGCCAAAGATAAATTTGGATATGTTGATGAAAAAAATTATAAGTTAATGTACGAAAATATATGATAAATAAGAAAAAACCTGCCCGCAATGCTACGCATAGCGTTGCAGGCGGGGAAAAGAAAGAAGATAAAACTGTGGGTATGGCGGCGCTGGAGGATACTCTAAAGTCCATTCAGACAAAATTTGGCGAAGGAGCAATTATGAAATTCGGTGATTCACCGAAGGTAGATGTCAATGTGATCCCGACAGGCTCCATCGGACTTGATATGGCTCTCGGAGTAGGCGGAATACCGCGCGGAAGAATTATAGAAATATTCGGACCAGAATCTTCAGGCAAAACAACTTTGTCTCTTCATATTGTGGGAGAAGCCCAAAAACTCGGCGGAGTTTGCGCGTACATAGATGCTGAACACGCAATGGACCCTGAATACACCAAAAAACTCGGGGTAAATATAAATAATCTTCTCATTTCCCAGCCTGACAATGGCGAGCAAGCGCTCGAAATCGTGGAATCTTTAGTGCGAACAGGTAAAATTGATGTCATCGTTGTAGACTCCGTAGCGGCTCTCACCCCGAAAGACGAAATAGAGGGCGACATGGGCGCGTACCATGTTGGCAAACAGGCCCGGCTCATGTCTCAAGCGCTTCGAAAACTTACAGCAATTGTCGCCCGCTCTAAAACAGTTGTCATTTTTATAAATCAAATCCGCATGCAAATCGGCGTGATGTTCGGCAATCCGGAAACAACTCCGGGAGGCAAAGCTTTGAAGTTCTACACTTCCGTACGCTTAGATATCCGCAAAATCGCCCAAATTAAAAAGGGAGAAGAAGTTGTGGGTTCACGCACTCGCGTAAAGGTAGTAAAAAATAAAGTCTCAGCCCCGTTCAAACAGACAGAATTTGATATCATTTACAATGAAGGCATTTCCAAAGAAGGCGAAATAATGGCGCTCGGAGAGAAATTCAAAATAATAGAAAAATCTGGGAATTCGTATTTCTTCGTACCCCCACCCAACCTCCCCCTTCCTAAGGGTGAGGAGAAGGAAGAAAAAATAAAATTGGGTGTGGGCTACGACTCCACTCGCACTTTCTTGAAAGAAAATAAAAAAATAGCTGACCAAATACTAAAAGAAATCAGAAAGAAGTTTGCAGAGGAAGCATAGATCAAATTAAAAACCTCACCCCTGCCCCTCTCCAGAGCACCAGAGAGGGAAAATATGTTTGCAATTTATGATTTTGTGCCCCCTCTCCATTACTATGGAGAGGGGGGAAGAATCCGTGCGGGCTTCGACATTTTTGTTTTGGCAGAATTTGGTGGGTTTCCTTTGAAAAACTAATGGAAAACTGATACAATTCTATTGTAATGGAAAAAGATAACTTTCAAAAAAACCTATTAAAACATACTGAGGATTTTAGAAAAGTCCTTGCTACTTCGTCTGGTGATTGGTCAGTCAAGGGTTTTATTGATATAGCAAAAAATATTTACACCATGACCGGTACCTTACAATCTTAGAGATTATTTGAAATACAGAAATGTAAAAAATGTTTAAATTATGCAAAATACAACACAACAAATAAAATTATTTAAGGAAATAGCAACAAAGAAAGTTGGCATTTTACCGTCTACTAGATATCAGGGAAGTAAATTTAAGATTTTAAACTGGATAGATTATTATACAAAAGATTTGAATTTTAACTCTGTACTTGACGCTTTTGGCGGAACTGGTTGTGTTGCCTATATGTATAAAAAAAAAGGAAAACAAGTTTTCTATAATGATTCTTTGAAATTTAATTATTACATAGGATTAGCGATTATAGAAAACCCCGGAATAACTTTAGATAATAAAGATGTTGGTTTTATTTTGGAAAAACAAACAAAAATTAAATACCCGTCATTTATTTATGATACTTTCCATGATATTTATTTTACCGATGAAGAAAATAAATGGCTTGATATTGTAATTACCAACATCAGAAAAATAACAAATAAATACAAACAAGCTTTGGCTTATTATGCTCTGTTCCAATCTTGTATTATTAAAAGACCTTACAATTTATTTCATCGCAAAAATCTTTATATAAGGACAGCGGAAGTAGAAAGAAGTTTTGGTAATAAAAAAACATGGGACACCTCATTTGAGGATCATTTTTTAAGATTTGTAGAAGAAGCAAATAATGCCGTTTTTGATAACCAAAAAAAGAATAGAGTATTTCACGCTGATATTTTTGATTTAGATATTCTAAAAACTGACCTTGTTTATATTGATACCCCTTATATCTCAACAAAGGGTGTTGGGGTAAATTATTTTGACTTCTATCATTTTCTCGAAGGAATTGTTTTTTATGATGAATGGTCTAATCTTATTGATAAAACTTCAAAACACAAGAGAATAAAAAATGGGAAAAACGAATGGTGCAATAAGGGGGAAATTCATAACGCATTTGAGAAACTGTTTGCTAAATTTAAAGATTCTATTTTAGTTGTTTCTTATCGAGATGATGGTACACCCACAATTACAGAATTGGTAAAAATGTTAGGCAAGTATAAAAAATCAATTGAGGTAAAAAAGTTAGATTATAAATATGTTTTAAGTAATGGAAATTCGAAGGAAGTGTTGATTACAGCAAAATAAAGAGGATACATTTGTTTTATTGATTTTTCTGCTACTATATTCCCATGTCAAAACTTGAATACAGCGAAATTCGCGAGAAGAAAATAATCATTTACGACGGCGAGCCGTGCGAAGTGATTGAGTCTCATGTCGCCAGAACTCAGCAAAGAAAACCGCAAAATCAGGTGAAATTGAAGACTTTGATTTCAGGCAAGACTATCAACGCCACTTTTCATGTTTCCGAATCAGCCGATGAAGCGGACATTAATAAAAAAGATGTTACTTTTCTGTATGCCAATAGGGGTGAGTATTGGTTCTGCGACCCAAGTGAAAAGAGTAATAGATTCAAACTGGATATCGCGCTCATAGGCGATGCTTCAAAATTTCTGAAACAAAATAGCAATGTCACAGCCTTGGTCTGGACCAATGACGAAGACGAAGAAAAAATAATCAAAGTTACCCTGCCGATTAAAATGAATTTCAAAGTAAAAGAGGCTCCCCCAGCTGTTCGCGGAGATACTTCCAAAAGCGGAATGAAAATAATCACTCTTGAAAACGGCGCGACCTTGAATGCTCCGATGTTTATCGCCGAAGGAGATACAGTCAGCATCAACACAGAAACTGGAGAATACGCGGAGCGAGTTTAGGGTTTGATTCCTTTCCCCCTTAACAAGGGGGAAAATGAAAGGGGGTTCTTAATTCAAGAACCTCACCCCGACCCTCTCCTTGTTAAGAAGAGGGGGGAATACTTTTTTTATTTAACCACAAAAGGAAGAAGTCCTATAAATCGCGCGTGCTTGATGGCATTTGCTAGCGCGCGCTGATTTTTGGCGGTTACGCCTGTGCGCTTATGGCTCATGATTTTGCCGTTTGGATTCAAAAACTTCTTCAGAATTTCAATATCCTTGTAATCTATAAACTTTATATTATTGGCTGAAAAGTAATCTTGTTTCATGTTGTTGGGCTGCTAAAATGGAATATCCTCGGGATTAATATCTTCTTCGGGGTATTCTATACTGTCAACTTCTCCTGTGTTTGACGCTACTTTGGCAGACGGAGCATTTGAAGTTCCTGCGCTTGCTCCCCCGCTCTTTTGTCCAAACTGCACTCTGTCCGCGATAATTTCTGTTCTGTATTTTTTCTCTCCGGTTGTTTTGTCGTCCCAGCTGCGCGTCTCTATCCGACCCTCTATCATCACTTGTTGGCCTTTTTTTAAATATTGCGCCGAAGTTTCCGCTTGTCTGCCCCAAACTACAACGTTGTGAAATGTGACCGATTCTTGTTTGGCTCCGCTCTTGTCTTTCCAAACTCGATTCGTTGCCACTCCAAATTTGCAAACTTTTTGACCGGAAGGAATGGTGGCGAGTTCCGGGTCTCGAGTTAAGTTGCCTACAATTATTGCTTTATTTAAATACATCCCGTACGAAATAGGACGCGTACGCTTACGCTTGTTCGTCCTTTGTGTTATTAATAATCAGTGTCATGTAAATCATAATTTTTTTATCTTATGCGTCCGCGATTTCGTACGGGATACATTTTCTAAACTGCAACCAATGCGTCTATTTCCTTGTCTATTTCTTCTTTATTTATAGGAACGGCAGTTTCATTTTCCGCGCTTTTCTTCATGATAGGCCTCTTGTATGTCTCTCCGCGCGCAAATCTTTTTGCCGCGATGGTATTTTCTTTGACTGTTTTTAGAAGCAAAAATCGGATAATTTTAGGATCCAAGTCAAGGCTCTTTTTTAGCTCCAAAACTTTGGCTGGACTCATCGTAAATTTAATCCAGCCAAAATATGCCGTGGTAAATTTACTGCGTACATTTGATGTTACTTTTGATATAGAATAAGCCAGATTGATCATTTTTGGCATTTCATCTGAAATAACCTCGCCGCCAAAAGAAGAGACGAGTTCTTTTAGATTGCCATAATTAATCGGCGCATCATCCTGCGCGATAGTGGGAACCAAAAGATAGCCAAATTCATAAACCTTGGAATTTGCTTCCGTTTCTTCTTTTGCTTCAATATTATCCTTATTCTCTGCGTCTGACATGTAGATTCCATATTAGCAAAAACAGCCTAAAAAGTAAATACTCGCTTGGCATTTGACATTATAGCTAGAGCCACTTCATTTTCAGTTAGATTTTTTATTTCAGCAATTTTTTTTACAACTTCACGCACATAAGAAGGCTCATTGCGCTTCCCGCGGTATGGAACGGGAGACACATAAGGAGAATCCGTCTCAGACATAATCATATCAAGCGGAGTATTTTTTATAATTTCATCATAATCATGGGTAAATGTGATGACTCCGGTAAAAGAAAGAGTAAAGCCAAAATCAACAAAACTTTTCGCTTCTTCTAGCGTTCCGGCAAAAAAATGCACATCGCCTCTTGCCCAGCCCATACGGGCGGGGTGAACTTTCAAACACTTTTTTAAAATCTCCAAACTATCTTTGTAGGCGTTTTTTGTTTTATATTCAGGATTGTTGCGAATGTGAAGCATCAGCGGTTTATTAAATTCATTTGCCAATTCTATTTGACTTATAAAATCTTTTTTCTGTTTCGCTACTGATTCAGGCGTACATCTGTAATAATCCAGTCCGCACTCCCCTATCCCGACTATTTTTTTATTTGCTTTTTTATTTTTTAAAAGTTCTCTGTAAATTTCTTTATCAAAAAATTCTCCGCGTGAAGTGAATTCCTTCCCGCCTTCGCCTAACTCCTTCTCATCATGATAAGAAGCGCCGGTGTGTATCGGATGGAGTCCGATAATCGCGTACACGCCCTCCTCGTATTGATTGGCGATTTCTACCGCCTTTTTGGAAGTATCCGCCTGTGTGCCAACATTTATTACCCAAGTATCATTATCCAAAGCACGGCGAATAACCTCGTCTCGATCTGTATCAAAAGCTTTGAAATTCACATGAGCGTGTATGTCTATGTATTTGGGGGTCATAATATATTGATATTAACATTTTTTTTCTTGAGTTTCTAACAATCTTACGATGTTGAACATATGTAAAAGATAGTAAGAAAAATAGAAAACTTCCCTATTTCATAAAATTTGTATCGGTGTTCCAACTTCAGGATAACCCAATTTCTCACTAGCTGATTGACCCTGCACAACAATCTCCAAAAATCTGGAATTACCGAAACCAGAACTTCCCACAATAACAGCCAGTTCGCCATTGGGTACGTCTTTGAGTCTAGGATAAAATTTTATTTCCGTAAGTAAAACATCCCCGACTTTGAATTTTTTAAAAAACGTACCAGTTGTGTACTGCTCTTTATAAATTATTGTTGTTTTAATGTTCCCAAAAACATCCGTGAACCCCACCATTTCATTTATACAATTTTTTACTGTGGTAATAGTGTACGGAAACTCTTTTCCCTTAACCCGCATAGCCACCAATCGTGGCAAGAAATCGAAAGACCTGAACTGAGATTTAATAATTTTAGTCTGCGTCTCAAGAGAAAGTCCCATTTGCGTCACAACTTCAGGAATATTATATAATTTTACACGCAATTTATAGCCCAAAATATCTTGAATTAAACTCAACACATGACCATCAATTGTGCTAAAAATCATTGCGTGACCTATTTTTGTTTCACAAAATGGTGTTCCGTTGGACCAACATTTAGCAACCCCATGTCGAGGCGCTACATTTATGATTTTTATTCCCTTCCGTCCCTCCAGAGCATCAAGCATATCTACCAAACAGAAAGCAGCCTCTATGTCATCCTTAACTCCCACAAAACTAATTTTACTAAGTGGAAGTAATGATGCAAGACGAGTTACTATACGCCCTTCCGCATTGCTGTCACGGCAATCGTTAATGATAGTAATAGGAATGTGGCGATTAAATAGAAACCATTTTATCCATCGGATTGGCAGAGAGTATTTTTTACCCCAAATGTTATTTAACATATTTTTTCATACCATTTTAAACTTTTTTTATAATTAAAATTAAATTCATGGGAGTATTCATTGTTGCATATTCGGCAATCTTCGACCCCTGCCGAACATTTATTTATTATTTCTTCCCCAAAATCCATATATTCCTCTGGAATTATCCAAGAACCCCCTACAATAAATAATTTATCAAAAAATATAAACGAAACAACGGCTAGAATTATCCCTATGCGACCCCATATTAATCCTGAAATTAATGGATACATAACCACAAAAACTACCTCTTCCTTATTTATACTAAAAAAGAATTCCTTAAATGTAGTTCCCCCCGTTATGTATTCAAAGAAACCTTCTTTATAACTGCATATCTTGCAATTTTCCCATTCTTCGGGGCATTTGATTATGCAATCAATTCTGGTTTTTAATTTTAATTTATCCATATTGTTTTTTTCTATAACAAGACGAGCCCTCCATTACTGGAGGGCTCGTGTGGAAACCTATCGAATACTCATACCAAATACGCCAGTAAATGCTAAGTATCGAAAGGTTTCCGCAGAAACCATCCAATTTGGCGTAATTTGCTAGTTGTCTATTAAAAAGAACAAAAAACAGCCCATTCGGGGCTGTTTTTTGTGTTTCATTTTGAAATTTAGATTTAGATTTATTTCATGCAACGCAATAAGCAGCCCCGAACTATTGGGTTTTTCATCATCATTGCCATCATATTTTGCGCCTGATGTTGCATAACTTCTATATTACTCTCTTACATAAAAAAGTCAACGAATTTCGCCCCTCTCCAGTAATCTGGAGAGGGGTTGGGGTGAGGTTCTTATTCTTTGCGTAAAAACAAAGGCTTCTCCGGCATTTTGTTTTGTAGAATACATTCTTTAATTTTTAATGCTGTTTCCGGCAGAATAGGTTCTAACATTTTAGAGATTAAATATAAATCACCAACTAGAATTTTAATAATTTTTTCTCCATTTTCTTTTTTTTCTTTTATTACTTTGAACGGCTGAGATCCTTGAATATATGCATCTGTGTTTGCAATTTTATTCCAAATAACATCACATGCTTTGGTAAAATTAAACAATAAAATATACGCTTCGTAATCTTTCCTATTACCATATTCATTCCATAAATTATCTAGAAACTTTTTATCAAGTTTCTGAATATATGTCTCCGCCATCTTCATAATTCTACTCACCAAATTCCCCAACCCATTCGCCAAATTCGCATTGTAAGCATCCTTAAATCTCTCCATGGTAAACGGACTGTCTTCAAAACTGGAAATCTCGCGCAGGAGAAAATATCGCAAGGCATCGGTGCCGTACTCTTTCACAATATCGTTCGGATTTATCACGTTTCCGATAGATTTGGACATTTTTATTCCCCCTTCGCCAGTAATGAATCCGTGATAAACAACCGTATCGGTAGTTGGCAAGCCCGCGGACATTAGCATCCCCTGCCACATGACAGATTGGAATTTCACCATGTCTTTGCCGGCAGTTTGAATGTGTTCACCATTTACCCAGAATTTCTGGAACTTGCTTTCCTCCCCTCCAACTTTCACCTCACCCCGACCCTCTCCTTGCAAAGGAGAGGGGGGAGTCCCATGCCACCCCAAAGTAGAAATATAATTGATAAATGCGTCAAACCAGACATACATCACTTGAGTATCGTCTCCGGGAATAGACACACCCCAAGAAAATCTTTCTTTGCTTCGCGATACTGAAAAATCTTCCATTCCATTTTCTACAAAATCAATAGCTTCTTTCCTTCTCCACTCCGGAATAATCGCTTTTTCATTTGAAAGATAATCAAGCAGTTCTTTTCTGTATTTTGTCAGTTTAAAAAAAAAATTTTCTTCTTCCACCACTTCCGGAGTCTTAGTAGGATGAATCGGGCAAAGACCATCAACAATATCTTTCTCCGTCAGAAACTTTTCACAGCCCACACAGTAAAGTCCCTTATATTTTTTCTTATAAATATCCCCCTTCGCATCGCAAAGACGCCAGAATTCCTGCGCGGCTAAAATATGCCCTACGCTTGTGGTTCTAATGAAATTATCATTAGAGATATTCAATATAGTTTTTAAGTCCAAAAATTTCTGCGCGTATTGGTCCACATAATCCTGCGCGTTTTTGCCTTCTTTAACGCTCGCTTCCCAAATTTTCTGGCCGTGCTCATCCGTGCCGGTGCTAAAAAACACTTCTTTCCCGAGGATACGCTCCCAGCGCGCAATCGCATCAGACTGAACCAATTCCAAAGCAAAACCAATATGGGGATCGGCATTCACATAGGGAATAGTGGTCGTAATGTAAAAAGATTTTTTTTCTTTATTCATCGTTCTTTAATTAGTTATTCAACTTTTATTTATTTTGAGTTCGAGCTAAAGTTTTATTCTTTTCAATATCGCTCAAAAATTCCATGACAATGACGGCCAACGGAATAGCGAGAATCGCTCCCCAAACTCCTCCCAGCTCAAAGCCGATTAACACAGAAAGTATTATAACAATCGGAGAGAGACCTACTATGCTTTTTATCAGAAGAGGAGCAAAGAGAAAAACTTCAAATTGATGAATTATGAGATAAGCCCCGGCCACCATCAGCGAGTCAGATATTCCTCCGGAAAGATAGGAAACAGAAACTGCGGGAACAAGAGCGATCAAAGTGCCATAAGGAATAAGCCCCATTATTCCGGCAACAATAGCAAAAAGGAGCGCGTATTGAATGCCTATCAGAGAAAGCACAAGATAGACCAAGACAGCGTCAATTAGCCCTAAAACAAGCTGACCTTTTATCCAGAGAGCTATTTTCCGGCTAGAACGCTCCCATAAATTTACTACATAGTCTTCGTACTGAATAGGTAAAATAACACGTAAAAAATTTTCTATCCCTTTTTCTTGAGCCGAAAGATAAAAAGAAATAATTATAATCAAGAGTACATTGAACATGCTCCCGAAGGCGATTGAAAGGGTCTGAAAGAACCCGCCGGAAAGATTGAGAATAAAAGCCTTGGATACGGACAAGAGCGTGGGAATTGAGAAATTGCCCGAAAGAGCGCTTACAACGTCTTTTGCTCCGGAAAACGCTTCATTCTGAAAATAATTAAAGAAAGAAATATTTGGAATATAATCTGAGATGAATGAGGAAAAATTGTAAATCTCAGTTACTAAAAGCGGAGCAAAGAGATAAAACAGTCCGGACATAGCGAGAATTGATGTTATATATATAATCACAACACCAAAAACCCTGTTGATTCGGATTTTTCTAAAATGGGGAACGGCTGATTCCATAAAAGAAGCAATCACGATTGAAGATATTACTACCAAAACCAAGTCCCGTAAAAACCATAACAAAAAAACGGAAAGGACGACAAGAACCACCCGAATCATCGTGCCGACGGTTATGGAAATAGAAGTATTATTGTTGCTTTCAAGCATAGAAATATAATAGCACAAAACCCCCTGATTCAAAATTTAAGGGTCTTCAGAAATTGCGCTTCATCCTTAAACGGTCCTATGAGCGCCAAATTAAGTTTATTGTTTTTAAAAATCTCTTTAGCTAAATTTTGGATTTGGTTGGCTGTAACCTTGCAGATTTCTTTGGCTTTTTCTTCGGCTTCGAGAATTTTGCGCTTTAAAAGTTCCTGCCCGCCATGGAAGTTGGCGATATCATCGCTCGACTCCAGAGAGAGTTTCATGTTGCCTATCAGGCACTCTTTTACTTTGTTCAGTTCTTCTTCTCCCACTAATTCAATTTTTAATTTTCTGCACTCGGACAGAACCGCCTCAATCACTTCATCAATTCTTTTATTATCCACTCCGGCGGAAATTTGGAAAAACCCGTGGTCGGTATAAGAATCGTTGAAAGCGCGGACATAATAGCCGACACCCATCTCTTCGCGAAGCTTCACGAAAAGCCGGGAGCTCATTCCCCCGCCAAGTACTCCGCCAAGCACGGAAAGAATCGTATTTTTTTTATTAAATAAACCATAGGTGCGTACCCCTAAAACAAAATGTGTTTGGTCTGTTTTTTTAAAATTTACCAATACTCCCGGTTTGGTTTGTCTTTCTATAACTTTTAGCTTATTTCCCTTTTCTCCGCGTCTGACTTTTGTAAAAATTTTATTAACTTCTTTTAAAACCTGCTCCTCTGTCACCGCTCCGGCCACCACCAGCACGGTGGCCTCCGGCAAATAATGTTTCTTGTGATATTGAACAAAATCGTCCCGTTTCATATCCAAAATGTTCGCCTTAGTTCCTGCGATATTCCACCCCGCCGGAGTGTCTCCAAAAAGCAATTTCATCATCAAATCCTGCACATGCTTATGAGGCATATCTTCGTACATATTTATTTCTTCTATGATTACGCCCTTTTCCTTCTGCATTTCCGGCTCGGGAAAAGTGGAATTCAGATAAATGTCGGACACAATATCAAAAATCTGCCGAAAATGCCGAGCATCGGACTTGGCGTAATATCCTGTATATTCCTGCGCGGTAAAAGCGTTGTACTGACTGCCGAGGCTATCGAGCTCTTTGGAAATATCCACAGCTTTGGGCCGCTTGGTCGTACCCTTAAAGCACATATGCTCCAAAAAGTGTGAAATGCCGTTATTTTTTTTATTTTCATATTTGGACCCTGCTTCCACCAGACAAAGCACCGTGACCGTCGGGTTATCTTTCATTGGAATCGTAATGACCCGCAATCCATTATGTAAAACTTTTTTTGAGAATTTCATGAATCTATAGAATTTTTTCTTTTATATATTTTCCCAAGTCCGCCACTTTTATCCTTTCCTGTTCGCCCGTATCACGGTCGCGGACTGTGACAGCATTATCCGTGAGTGTATCAAAATCAACCACCACACAAAAAGGCGTGCCGATTTCGTCTTGCCGGCGATAGCGCTTGCCGATGTTGCCGTTGTCGTCCCATGCAACGCGCCCGAATTCTGCTTTGAGCGGAGCGTAAACTTTTGTATTGGCGTATTCCACAAGCTCCGGTTTGTTTTTTAAAAGTGGCGAAACGGCGCAAATAACCGGCGCGATGCTGGGCTTGAATTTTAAAAACGGGCGCGTCTCACCATCTTTTTTATCCTCAGCGTATACAGAAAGAATGAGCGCCAGCACCGCGCGGTCAACACCAAAAGTCGGCTCGACAACATGCGGAACTATTTTTGTACTTTTTCCTTTGCCCGCCATAGCTTCAGCGTCGGCGGGTTCGTCAATGTAATCAAGCTTGTGATTCTTTAAATCAAAATCCGTTCTATAGGCAAGACCAAAAAGCTCTTTTTTGCCGAAAGGATAATCAAACTCAAAATCAACCGTCCGGCTGGAATAATGCGCCCTGTCCTCTTTCGGCACCTCTAGTTCATGAACTTTGCTCATATCCAAACCTATCTCTTCCATCCAGTCCATCATTTCTCCTTTCCAATATTCAAAATATTTTTCCCAATCTTCACTTCTGATAAAATATTCGATTTCCATTTGCTCAAATTCTCTCTGGCGAAAAAGAAAGTCACGGGGTGTAATCTCGTTTCTGAATGCTTTACCGATCTGCGCCATACCAAAAGGCAATTTCGGATGAAAAGCGTCTACTGTATTTTTAAAATTCACAAACATTCCCTGCGCCGTTTCCGGACGCAGATATGATGTCGCGCTTGAATTATCGGACGCGCCTACTTTTGTTTGAAACATCATATTAAACTGCCTGACTTCCCCTAGCTTCCCTCCGCATTCAGAACACTTTTTCTTATCTTCAATTTGATCAGCGCGAAATTTTTCTTTGCATTTTTCGCACTCTATCATTGGGTCGGCAAAACCTTTCACATGTCCGGACGCCTGCCAAACTTCCTGCCTCATAAGTATCGCCGCATCGACGCCATACATATCTTTTCTCCCGTCAACAAATTTTTTCCACCAAGCTTTTTTGATGTTATTTTTTAAAGCGAGACCATAATGCCCCCAGTCAAAAGTCCCGCCCAGTCCCCCGTATATTTCCGAACCTTGAAAAACAAACCCCCGTCTTTTACAGAGCGAGATTATTTTTTCCATAACACTATTTTCTCTTGCATTTTCTTTTGTGTCTTTTGTCATTTTATTTTCTTATTTTTTTTGCTTTACGGACTTTATAACTACTCCGTAACCGTGCCTGAACTAGGAGGAGAAAGGGGGTCGTTGTCTAGCGAAGTGCGAAGCGATGTTTTGCTTGCTCTAACATCCACATTAGCAAAATCATCGTGCCCAGTCAAAACGCTGTCGTTTATAATCACAGGCGTAGTACTCAGTTGAGAAAGCGAAGGAGTAAACCCGACTTGAAAGGAAACGCTTCTATCTGCCGCAATAATGCCGACGCCCTTCCCTATTCTGCCTATATTCCAAACTATTTCTTTTTTTGAAGGATTATAAGTCAGATCTTCAGCTGAAGGAGATATCGGACCGACAAAACGAATCCAAGGCGGCAAAGAAGAACGCGCAATTGCCTTTGAAATATTGTTGGACGTATTGGAAAGAGACCAAACCACAGTATAAGTTGTTTCTTGTTCAACCTTAGGAGGCACAGGACCCTTGTTTTTAAAAGTTCCGGAATAGTAGAGCGCTTTGGCTGTAAACCCCACATCAGAAATAATACGCACTACTCCGGAGTCAGAATTGCTTAAATTAGTAGTTGCGTAGCCTGCTACTGACTGCTTGCCTGAAATAGAAATGTCTATTTTGATTGAAGGGTCAGAAAGTATCCCATCGGCAGCGGAAAATAAAGAAAGCGGAGAAACGGAAAAATTTACAGATCCAGAATCGCCCGGATTCACTTCGGAAAATTCATTCATGTAATTTTTGTCCCAAGTTATCGTATCAATAGATGAATTATAAAAACCTCGTTGAGCATTTATTGTTTTACGATTGACTGCATTTCCGGAAATTTTAGCCTGAATAACTAAATCATTTACCCTTGTGTCCAAATTATTTTTCCATCGTATTTCGCCCTGTACTGGAGTCTTTGCATTTGTAGAATATTCTCTTTGATATATTCCGTTGACTGCCAGCCTTGCTTCAATAAAAGGTTTTTTAATTGTAAGAGTATGCGAAAGAGAATTAAAAACCACATCAATTAACGACTTATCCGCGCTAGATTGCGATCCGCTCGATATATGAAAAGTTTTTTCTTCTCCGTCAATGACATCAAGCATTTTGCCGGTTATTGAAATATTACGTTCCACGCCGGGAGCCAAATCTCCCAAATTCCAGATATTATTGCCAAGTGTTGGAGCCGGAATAGACGAAATAAACTGAAATCCGACCGGATAATCAAGCTTGAGAAGTATTTTTGAAGCCGATTTAATGGAGTTTAAGGTTTCTTTTATCTTGAGAGTTATATCCTGATTTTGACTTATCTCAAGAGGAGCATCAACAGAAAGGTTTAATGGTGTAGAACTTATGGTAATATCATAAGACTTTCTTTTCACAAAAATGGAATTAGTTCCTTCTACACGATACTCCAAACGAATATCTAAAGCGCGCGCAGTCCCCTGCTCTCCGAAAAGAACCAATTTTAGATTTTCATTGCGCACCGCTCCGGCGGGAATGATGCCCAAAGACTGGCGAAAACTTTCAGTAGGAATCTCTGAATTAATTTCTTCTACTCTTCCGCTCTTTGGATATTCTAAAACAAGGTCCACTAAATCAAGCGAAGAACTGTTTCTGTTTGTGATGCCGACGACAAGTGAAAGCTCTTCTCCACCGGCAGTAAAATTGTTTCCAAGTATTGAAATATCAATGTTGTCGTTGGAAACAGTATTGCCTCCGGCAAAAAAAACATAAGAAGCATAACCAAGAGTCAAAATAAAAAAAACCAATGATAAAATAAAGAAATTTTTAAATATGGGAGTTTTCATAAAAAATCTATCTTTCAAAAGAGCGGAGTCAGCCTCTGTTTTTTTGCCGGAATCCCATGAATCTGGTATATCCTTTCTGTTAAAATGTGTAAAGCTGTCGCGGTGTTCTATCTTGGTTTGATAATTTTTACTAAAAAGCCTGCCCTTGAGTTCTTCTATTCTGTTTAATTTATTTTCGTCATTTGGCATCTTGTAATTGTACCACTCCAAACGAAATTTAGAAAATTTCTTACAGAACAAACATTTTAGAGATGCGTCTCTTTGAGCGCCTTATTTATCTGCCGCAACATCATTGTCCTGGATTTTGAAGCTTCAAACACAATATTTTCCTCAAACGGAGATTTAATCAAATTCTGCAATATCTCATTTTCCCCGATATATCCCAGATTATTCAATATGCGCAAAACAATAATTGCTTCAATGTTGCGCAAATTTTCTTTTGTATTAGTTTTTTCTAAAATAGACAAACCATCCAGTAAATCAGTAAACAAAGCTTCGTTCGGCTCAACACCCGCAAGTAGACGTTTTAATAAGAGCGCAATGTTCGAGAAAACTCTAAAAGTTTCCGGTGTTTTAGTGATTTGTTCCAACATATTTGTTTTCGACGCATTCGTAACCCGAAAAATGTTCTTGCCAGCCACCAGGTCAATTTTCAGATAGGCGAAATCCTGCAAAACAAACCGCAGCTTGGAAGACATTTTGCGTACCCCCTGCGCGGTCGCGTAAATCATTCCCAAGTCGCGGGTGAATATGGAAAAAAGTTTGCCTGCTTCCCCCCGATTAGAACTGCTCAATATTATTCCTTCGGTGTGATAGATGTGGTGCATAAAATTATAATGAGTGTCCTATCGGGTTTGGAATTGCCTTCGTTAAGTTTTTTATGTCATCACTATCAGTTAGAAAAATGCCAAGTTTATCTTTGAGAATGTAAAGGGTCACATGAGTAGGCGGATATTCTATTTTTAATCCGTATTTTTTATCTACTAGCTGAAAAAATTCATAGAGATTAGATACCTGACACATAACGACAATTGTTTTCAGATCATTTTCTTCGACAAATTTAAAATCTGGAGAATAATTTAAAAGATTTATGTCGTTGGCCTGTATAAAATCACAAAAATCTTTTATTATTGAATCTTTAAACTCAGAATCTGAAATCCCGTATTTTTTAATAATTTCATTAATACATACCAAGCTCACATGAAAGGAAGACTTTAGAAACATTCTGTTGCCAAAAATTTTTATTTCACTAGGTAAATTCGCTAATAAAACTGGTAATCCAATAGTGTTGGTTTTTGAAATTGTATATTTTTTCCCACAGATAAAATCCCTGTCCATCTATTCATTTTATCACAAAATTTATACAATAAAAAACTGATTTTTAATCATAAATTTCATGTTAACATAATAGTAACGACCGTTGTTATTATACTAATTATCAATAAAAATACCTAAAAAGCTAAAGATTAAAGGACTTTTCTAGTAAATCTCTATTCGTAATGTCGCAAGCTAGGATAAAATGAACATACTTACCTATCCCCCAATAATTGGCTATAAAATCAATTTCTTTTTGGCATGGATATGGATATACCCATACGCTGTCATTGAATCTGACACAACCAAGTTCTTTCATTTTCTCACGCAACGAATCCCGAGCGGCTCTTTTCTTCTCAGGAATATCAAAAACGATTACTCGGAAATTTCTATCCCATATTCTTGGTTCTTTAATCTTCAACTCCTCATAATTGAATCGTAAAAATATTTCTCTGCCATTTTCCGTGAGGAAAATTTTATGATAGTCGCCATCTTCTTTAATTTCAATTAATTTTTGTTTTCTTAGTTTTATAAAATAAGAGGAAACATTCTTGGGTTTTTTGTTTAAACCGAAAATTTCTTTTACTAGTAATTTTGTAATCCCATAGCTTGTTCTGCGATTTGATAGAGCAACTGTTATGCCTACTCCGAAACCCAAAGCACGAATTATTTTCCCGCTATTTGATTCTTTATCAATAATTCTCATTTTTCCATGATAACATAATGGCAACGGCCGTGTCTATTGTATTATTATCTAATATACTATTATTTTACAACAAAATTCCTGAGTTCTGAAATTATAGGTTCGGCAGTTGCGTCATTTATATCTTCCGGTTTTATTTTACACTTCGCAAAAATTTGTTTTTCTATTTCTTTTAAAGCATTTTCAAAAGCATAGCGCTCTGGAGTATTTTCTTTGTGGTGTGTATAACGCTTTCGTAAATCTGCAAAACGCCCCTCTAGACTCACAATCCCAAAAGGACTCACGCGATCATCGCAATATTGGACAATCTTTTTACCAAAATCATTTTGCAAAACATTTTTTGGCGCACCCAGAAAACTAACCGCATTTATTAATTCTACAACTTGATCACTCACTCCAATTTCCTGCGCAATTTTACGATGAATCGCATCTTCCTTGTCGCCGTATTTTTTTATGTACTCTTGTTTGACATTCTGCCAATAAGGAATATCTTCTGGTTTCATCATCGCAAAAGAAGCATCCCATCTAAATTTCACAATATTCCCCATGTCGTGCAACAAGCACGCAGTTATTATCTCCTCTTTCGGAAGAGGCTCGTCAAAATTGTCGCAAATCATAGTGGCAACAGCCGCCACCCGCAGCATATGCTCCTGCAAGTTCAGCATTATTTTGTAAATTTTATATATCGTTGCAATTGAAAGCGCCATTTTGTCGCCAGGCGCGAGATTTAATTCTTTTCTTTTCTCCTGAATGGAACGCATAAATTCCCGATAGTTCCCTTCGGCTTTAAGCTCGGGAGTAATGTTTGTATCAAGTTTTATCTCATACTCTATATCATCATTGTATTTAATTTCTTTAACATTCACCTCATCTTTCATGATATTGAAATAGCTATTGTCAGGGAAAGTTAATATATAATTGTGTTCCAGTTTGGAAAGTGGTTGACGAATTGGAATTTTTGCTTTTTGCCTCGCTTGAAGAGCTTTTGAGGCAACATCTCTCACCATTTCCATGTGACCCAAAACATCTTCGTCAATTTCTCCTGCAGATGGCCACTCGGTTAAATGCACGCTCTCTGCATCTTCGTTATTCTTCAATTTCAGCCAAATATCTTCCGCCGTAAAAGGCGCAAATGGTGCAATAATTTTCGCAATAGTTTTCAAAACAAAATATAAAGTCTGCTTAGCTTCTTTGTCTCCGTTTTTTATTCTTTCCCGCGATCGGCGCAAATACCATACAGAAAGATCCTCCACAAAATTCTCAATCGGGCGAGAGGCTTCGTTCATATCATACGCTTCCATCCCTTTGATAACTTCGCTCACAAATTGATTCAGTCTGGCAAAAATCCATTGGTCTAGAATGTTAGCAGGCTTTAGGCTATAGGCTATAGGCTCTAGAGACACATCTCTATATAATTCATAAAAGGAAACTACATTGCCGAGCCGTCCGATTATTTTGCTCCCAATTTCCTGCACCGATTTTTCGGAAAAATTCGCATCTTCCCCTTTCATCAGCGGACTGGTCATCAGATAAATACGCAAGGCGTCCACCCCGTATTTGTCTATGAATATCCAAGGGTCGGGATAATTCTTTTTGGATTTTGATATTTTCTGCCCGTCGGGGGCTAGGAGCGTTCCGGTAGTCACGACATTTTCAAACGGCGCGTGATTAAAAAGAATCGTCGAGACGACATGACTGTAATAAAACCAAGTTCTCGTCTGTGCGATATATTCCGCCACAAAACCGGCTGGAAAATTATTCTTCTTCCATTTTGGATTCTCAAAAGGAAAATGATCCTGAGCAAAAGGCATCGAGCCGGATTCCAGCCAAGAGTCCAAAACTTCCGGCACTCTTATCATCTCGGATTTACATTTGCAAACAAGTTTTATGTTGTCTATATAAGGTCGGTGCAAATCCAATTCATAGTTTTTGTTGTGCGGAAGCGGAGCAAAGGCAAGTTCCTCCACTTCTCCGGTGTGAAGCATCTGCTGTTCCGTAAAATCCGCATAGGATAATCCGGCGGCTATTTCTTTTAAGATCCAGATTGGATTGCCATGCGAGATGATGACAATATTTTTGTTCTGAAATTTATTTTCCGCATCATAAATAAAATTGCCGACTCGTTCTGCAACCAAACGATGCTCTTTTTCGTTGTATTCATGCAGTCTTTCTTCAATCACCATCTGTTTTTCGTCCAAACCAAGCTCCAATCTTAAAACTTCGGCGGTCTCCCGGGTGCGCAAAAATGGCGATGTAAAAATGAGGTCAATTTTTTTATTTTTCAATTTTTTAGCGGCGGTAATTGATTCTTTTTTCCCTTTGTCCGTCAAGTGATTGTTTGGGTCGCCTTTGGGGTCATCCAAATGCATTGCGTTATCCATAGCTTCCCCGTGCCGCATCACGAAATACCTGTTGCTGGACTTTTTTGTTTTTTCTTTCAGCTCGGCAAGTGAACTGATAAAAACTTTTTCCGCGCATTTTTGGCACTTCCACACAGGCAGGGGCGAAGCCCAGTAGCGGTTTCTGGAGATATTCCAGTCCGGCGCGTTCTCCACTATATTTTTAAACCTCCCCTCTTTTAGATGCGCTGGCACCCAGTTCATAGCTTCCGCTTTTTTGATTATCTGTTTTTTAACTTTTTGGATATTTATAAACCAAGAAGGCAGAGCGTAAAAAATAATCGGCGTGTCACAGCGCATGCAGTGCGGATACGAGTGAATTATTTTTTCTTTATCAAAATAAGCTCTAGTTTTTTGCAAATATTTAATCACTTCAATATCGCTACGCAAATGCGCATCTTTGTCTTCGACTGTATCTTTTGGTTTTACTTTCAATCCCGCAAAATCCGTAACTTCAGACTTAAATCTGCCTGTTTCGTCCACATGAATAATCCAAGGAATACTGTGTTGCTTCGCCAAATTCATATCGTCCTCACCAAAAGCCGGCGCTTCATGAGCAATGCCCGTGCCTTTTTCTGTCGTCACAAAATCCGCATGCCAGACTTTCCAGATATTTTCTTTATTCGGCATTTCGACATTTTGATAATATGGAAAAACCGGTTTATATTTTTTGCCTACCAAATCTTTACTTTTCACTTCTCCCAACACAGCATACTCCTTGCCCTGTAACACATTCTGTAATGTTTCTTTCGCTAAGACTAAAACATCATTCTTAACTTTTACCTTTACATAATCAATATTTTTATTCACCGCAATAGCAGTATTTCCGGGCAGAGTCCAAGGCGTAGTAGTCCAAGCCAAGAGATATGTCCCCGGTTCACTTTCTAATTCAAACTTCACATAAATAGAAATATCAGCGATATCTTTATAGCTGTTATCCATCGCTATTTCCGAATTCGCAATCGGCGTCTCGCATCGCGCGCAATACGCCAGCACTCGCACTCCTTCATATACAAGACCTTTTTTATTCAACTCGCCAAACGCCCACCAAACGGATTCAATAAACGAATTGTCCATCGTCTTGTACCCGCCCTTGAAGTCCACCCATCGCCCGATACGTTCCACGCTCTTCTCCCAATCTTTGTCGTACTGCAAAACAAGACTCCGAGCATATTCCACAAATTTATCTATGCCGAGTTTTTCTATTTCCTTGTGTCCGGCGATGTTCAGTTCTTTTTCCACGATATTTTCAATCGGCAGTCCATGGCAATCCCAGCCCCATTTTCTAGGCACATGATATCCGCGCATAGTCTGATAGCGTCCCACCACATCTTTGGCGGTACTGCCCAAAATATGCCCGTAATGCATCAGCCCCGTGGCAAAAGGCGGACCGTCGTAAAAAACATAATTCCGCTTAAGTTTTCCATTGGGCGTTTTTTTACTTAAAGACTTTTCAAAAATTTTATTCTCGCGCCAAAATTCCAAAACCGCTTCTTCGCGCTTTGCCGCGTCACTCTTTAAATTTTCTTTTTCGTCTTTCATAAATTTATCAAATAAAAAACCCGTCCCTGTACAACAATTCAAAATTGCTATACAAGGACGAGTTTCTCACCCGTGGTACCACCTTTGTTGCTTCTCATTTAATGGGTTCTAAGACTAGCAAGAACGGTTCTAGCTAGTGTTCTTCCCAAAGCTTGCCCCGATTTTATATCGAGGCGAAAGGGTGATTTCCCCTTCAACGCTTGTGTATAGAGTATAACACAGGATATGTTAAAAATAAAAAAAATGCGCCAAGCCTGTTACCTGTTGTGGGTGTAGACTGGCGCACTTGCCCTCCCATTGGGGGAGGGCGGATCCCGCTCAAGTGGTAATTTTCGGGGGTGGGGATTTAGTAAGACTTTTAACCCCACGCGCAGATTTCCCGAAAAATCCATTTGAGCGATTTGGCAATCATACTACGAAGTCCTTAATCTGTCAATGCTGTGTACAGTTACCCATATGAGGTGACTGTACAGTTACCCATATGAGGTGACACTTTAGAAGAATTGGGGTGACAAAGGTTAACCATCTTAATTTAAAAGGCAAAATCCTTAAAAATAATATGGCAAACAAGAATCAAAGTGCTACGTATCCGTCCAACCACGAAAAATGAAATTGTTGGTGAAAAGAAGATTCAATCTTGATATTTCCACCACTATCATTTACAAGCTGTACAAAAAGAAAGGACTGATCAGAAGACCACAGAAGAGATTGCCCTGGTACAAGTCGCTCAAAGACCCTGTAATACCCAAAGTTCCGGGTGATGTGGCACAAGTCGAGAAACTTAATTATTATTTATCCACAGTGTCACCCTTGAAGGTTAACTAAAGGTTTGAGTCAAAATTTTCGCCTCAGTTTCAGTAATCAAAATAGTATGCTCAAAATGCGCGCTGTTTTTACCGTCGGCTGTACGGAAAGTATAGCCATCCTCGTCTATCGTCACATTTTTGGCGCCATTGTTCAGCATCGGCTCTATGGCGACAACCATGCCAGCCACCAGTTTTTCCCCCTTCCCCGCCTTGCCAAAATTCGGAATATATGGGTCCTCGTGTATTGCCCTGCCCACACCATGCCCTGAGAGAACTTCCACAATGCCATATTTCCCTTGTGAACGAACAAAGCTCTCTACAGCATAACCAATATCCCCCACTGTGTTTCCCGCTTGCGCCGCATCAATGCCCACTTGTAAAGCTCGCTCGGTCACTTCCATAAGTTTTTGACTTTCGATGCTGACTTTGCCGATGGGTACTGTAATCGCCATGTCGGTAAAAAGACCTTTGTGTTTCAGACCTAAATCAAGCGAGACGATATCGCCTTCTTTAAAAATTCTTTTTTTATTTGGAATACCGTGCACAACTTCATCGTTCACGGAAACACACAGCGACGCTGGAAAAGGAAATTTCGCTCCCGCCGGCCGATAATTCAAAAAAGCCGGAGTGTCGCCCATTTCATGAATTAATTTCTCCGCATATAAATCAAGCTCTTTGGTGGAAATTCCGGGAACTACTTTTTCTTTCACTTTGTAAAGCACCTCCGCCAAATGTTTGCCACCCTCGCGTAGTATTTCTATCTCTTCCTGTGTTTTAATTATTACTGGCATGTTATTGAAACCCTAAAGCAGAGATTATGTCTTTATGTACATTTTCTACTGTTTGCTCGCCGTTGATTGTGTAAATGGTGTAACTAGCTTTTCCCTTAAAATAGTTCATGGCAGGTATTACCTGATTTACATATTCATCAAATCTTTTTTTTATGCCTTCAGGAGTATCATCATGCCTAGCTCGCAAAAGATTTCTTTTCATTGCCTCTTCTTTACCAACTTCAATATAAATAATTTTGATATTTTCTCTTTTGTAAAACTTCATCATATTTTCAAAGCTTTGAGATTGAGCCACAGCGCGAGGATACCCATCAATAATTAAATGGCTGTTTTTAGTTAAAGATGAAATGAGCATATTTGCAACAATTGCATCTGGGAAAAAACCAGGCTGAAGTTCGCCCCTAGAGACAGAATCTTTCATCAACTCTGCCGTATAACTGCCGGATTCTATAATCTTCCGAAATTCGTTCCCGGGATATGCATAAATACAAGGTAGTCCATCTTTAGCTTTTAAAAACTCCATCAGCAATTTCACCTGAGTCCCCTTGCCGGAACCGACTATTCCAAAAAACACGAAAGTTGAACTTTCCATGGATTTACTATATCATAAACATATGAAAAAACTAGGATTTAATATAGTGCTTCTTGGAATGATAGCTTCCGGCAAAGAAACGCAGGCAAACATTTTAAAAAAGAAATATGCTCTAAAATTCGTGGAGTCCGGAATTTATTTCCGCAAACTGCTCAAGACAAAAGGCTTAATCGGAGAGTTGGCAAGGCGCACCGCCGGAAAAGGCAACGCTGGCGCCATGGTATTAATGAAAAAATTTCTGATAAGAGAAATTTCCAAAAAACCAAAAAATAAAGACTTGCTTTTCTTAGGAAATCCAAGGCTTAAGCCCGAAGCTCAATTACTTAAAAAGATTTTAAGTATGCGCAAGGAAGATTTCTTGGCTTTATATGTTACCCTGCCGAACAAAGAAGTATACAAGCGTTCTCTAAAACGCAGAGTAGGCAACATGAAAGCAATTTATAAAGTTTTTGACACGGATAAGATCATCAAAGCAAGAATCAGCTACCACAAAAAGCAAGTCAGCAAAACCGTTAAATATTTTCAGACTTTAAACAAAATGAAAATTATAAACGGCAATCAGCCCGTGCCAAAAGTCACTAAAGATATTTTGAAAGCGATTAAGGAATACAGAAAAGAGACTAAATAAAACCTAATACTCTCGCATGGAGATTTGAGCGTCCACTTTTTTCAAGAGGTCAAGAACAACGGAGACTACGATAAGTATAGAGGTGCCGCCTAAGGCGAGAGAAGTAATGCCTGTGGCATACTGCATAATGAGCGGCAAAACTGCGATAAAACCGAGAAAGACCGCTCCAAGTAGGGTGATGCGAGTCAATACTTTTGAAATATATTCGGATGTGGACGCTCCGGGGCGGATGCCGGGGATAAACGCGCCGTTTTTTTGTAGATTGGTGGAAAGCGCTTCAGGGTCAAAAGTGACTGCGGTGTAAAAATAAGTGAAGAGAAATACTAAAATGAAATAAGAAATCGCATAAATTAATGAAGTCTGCGTAAAAGAAAGAAGGATGTGAGAAATTTTAGAAATTATGACGTTAGCATCAAATCTGGATAAAAAGGTACCGATCATTTGCGGAAAGAGCAATATGGAAAGAGCGAAGATTATCGGAATCACCCCCGCCTGGTTTACTCGGAGCGGCAAATAAGTAGAACCGCCGCCATACATTTTCATGCCACGCACGCGCTTGGCATAAGTGACGGGAATCGGCCGTTCGGCTTCGGTAACAAGGACAATGGCCGCTATGACCACCACCCCAGCTATAGTAAATCCGATTAATGTCGGCACGATGCTTGAATCAAACACCGGATAGATATATGTGTAAATGAAAGTGCCGATTATTGAAGGAAGACTGTAAACAATGCCGGCGAAGATAATCAGCGACACGCCATTGCCTATGCCAAATTCGGACATAAGTTCGCCAATCCACATCAAAAGCACGGCTCCGGCAACAACAATCATCAAATTTGTAATTCTGTCAAAAGCTGTTAAGTTTGTTAAAATACTCTGGCTTTCAAGAATGGCCAAAAGAGTATACCCCTGAATGGCTGCCAAAGGAATGGTAAGTAGTCTGCTGTATTGAGTAAATCTTTTTCTGCCGGCTTCGCCTTCTTCATGGTAAATCTTCTTTAAAGCGGGAACCATAATAGTAAGAAGCTGCATAATGATTGAGCTGGTGATATACGGACCAACACCGAGCATTACTATAGAAAGGCGGGAAAGTCCGCCACCGGAGAATATGTTTAAGATGCCAAAAAAATCGTTATTGGAAAGAAATTGGCTAAGGGCGACAGGGTCAACACTCGGGATAGGAATGTTGGAGAGTAACATAAATACTATCAACGAGAAAAGCACAAAAAGAACTCTTTTTCGCAAAGTGATATCTACCCAGACTAATTTTATTTTGTTGAAAAAAGTTTGCATTTAATTCATCTTGATTTTTTTGCCTTTTATTCCCAAACGCTTCCTAACCTCAGAAAATTTTTCTCCTTTTAAGGCCGGCTTGTCCGCGCCCAAAATAAAAAAATTTTGGATAGACTTAAACTGATACCCGCGATTCTTCGGCAATCTTTTAATAATATCACGAAGTTCCGGACGGCGTTTGTTGCCGGCGCGAGCGGTCTGGCCCTTGCCTCCGCGACCGGCCGTTTTTCCGCGCCTTCCCCCGCGACCCACCAGCCTGTCTCTTTTATTCTTATGAGTTCTTTTTAAATTATGTATTTGCATTTGATTGATTTTATGATTCTTTTTCTACTTCCGGAATAACTACTTCCTTATTTACAATAACAATGCTTTCAGGCAACGGCAATGAGTGTTTGTAAGAAATAGAACGAAGCGCTTCCATAACCGCTTTGGCATTATTTAATTTATTCTTGCTACTGGAAAGAATTTTGCCTGTAATATCTTTCATGCCGGAAAGTTTCACTATGTCGCGAATAACCGAACCCGCCACAAGTCCGCGGCCGCGGTTTGGAATAATCACAACTTCCGAACTTGAAAATTTAGCAGAGAGTTCGTGGGGAATGGACATAGTTTTTGTCAAATTCAATCGTACCATGTTTTTCTTGGCATTTCTGACCGCTTTGTTGATTGCGAGAGCAGTATCCCCGGCTTTGCCCAAACCTAAGCCCACAGAACCTTTTTTGTCTCCAGCCACTAACGCAACGGAAAAAGAGAACCTGCGCCCGCCGGCAACGACTCTGGTCACACGGCGGATATCCAAAATTTTCTGGTCAAATTCCGGTTTTGCCCGTCCGAAAGAAGATGACCTTTTGCCACCACTCTTTTTTTCTCTTATGTTTTCTTTTGCTTTTTCCATTTTGTATTTTATATTTTACTTTATGAACTTTATAACTTTCTACTTTATAACTAAAACTTCAATCCGCTCGCCCTCGCCTCGTCCGCTACTAATTTTATTCTTCCGGTATATTTGAATCCATTTCGGTCAAAAACAACTTTGTCCACTTTTATCCCTTTGCAGGCTTCGGTAATCATTTTACCAACCTCTTTGGCGCGTTCAGTTTTGGTTCCCTTTTTTAGTTTTATATCGCTTGCTTGCGCCAAAGTTTTGCCCGCAACATCGTCAATAATCTGCGCATAAATAAATTTATTGGACCTAAAAACTGAAAGTCGTGGACGCTCCTTGGTGCCGTTCATCTTTGACCTTATTTTAGCTTTTAATCTTATTCTTTTGTCGGTTTTGTTTTGCATTTTTTTGTTTTGTTTTTTATTTCCCCTCTCCTTTATAAGGAGAGGGCTAGGGTGAGGTGCTACACAGTCTTTTTGCCCTGCTTGCGCCTGATAACTTCGCCTTCGTAACGCATACCCTTGCCTTTATAAGGCTCGCCTTTCTTCAAAGCGCGAATGGCGGCGGTAAAACTACCAACCAATTCTTTGTCAATTCCTGTGATAGTAATGTTGTTTTTGTCGGCGGTAGCGGTGATTGTATCCGGAATTTTAACTATTACAGGGTGTGAAAAACCCAAAGCAAAAACAAATTCCTTGCCTTTGACTTCGGACTTGAATCCGACACCCTCCAATATCAATTTCTTTTGGTAAGGAGTGACCACTCCGGCAATCATATTTTTTATGTGCGCGGCGTAAGTGCCCCAGAGGGATTTTGAAAATTTGTCGTTTCTCTTGATATTTAAATTTATCGCTTTATCAGTTATAGTAAAAGTTATATCATCTCTGAAAGTTTTGGTTAGAGTTCCCTTTGGTCCCGTCACCGTCAAAACATCGCCATTTTTGATGACTTTGATTCCCGCAGGTATTTGTATTTCTTGTTTGCCTATTCTTGACATATTTTTATGCAGATAGAGCCTTAGACTCTAGATAGAGTCTAAGGCTCTATCTGCTCACCATACTCTAAACAACGCTTCGCCTCCGACCTGCTCCTTTCTGGCAACTTTCCCTGATAAAATTCCTTTCGGTGTGGAAAGCACGAGCAATCCAGACCCATTTCTGACCGAATGAATATCTTTAACTCCGAAATAAATGCGTCGGGATTGTTTTGAAATTCTTTCAACTTCGGTAATTTTTGGTTTTTTGTCCACATAAAGCAACTCTACCTCCAAGACTGGCTGATCTTTTTTAATTTTCTTAGAGAAGTTTCTGATATACCCCTCTTTCTTCAAGCATTCGGCAATGGCATGTTTCATTTTAGAATAAGGCATTGAGACAGATTCCTTGTCTGCCAAACTTCCATTCTTCATCATTATTAACATATTTGAAATTGAATCCATAAATTTTTTACTTTTTACCAAGAAGATTTGCGAACTCCTGGGAGCATTCCCTCATTTGCGAGCTCTCTAAAACAAATACGGCACAAACCGAAATCTCTCATGAAAGCATTGCCGCGCCCACAGCGAAAACATCGGTTTTTCTGCCGAGTGCTAAATTTGGGCTTTTTTGCCGCCCGCGCTTTGACTGATGTTTTTGCCATGTGAAATAATGCCTATTTTTATAGATGATATCGTGTATTTTTTCTTAAAACTTTACATTGCAAGCCTTAAGGAGAAACACAGATCAATCTATCTCTAGACTCTTTTATGTTAGCAAAATATACATAAAGAGTCAAATTTTTAAATATGACAATCAACAAGCGGTACTGTCTGATCCATTCCGCCATATTCTAGACGATTGCCATCACCTCGAATAAGACCAGTTGCTAAATTGTTATTATCCATTACTTTATCCAGGGCGACTGCATTCGCCGATCCCGGAGCGTTCATAGATATTGAAAAAGTAAATGTGCGCCATGCTCCCAATGATATTGATTTCCCCATGGAAGTGTCGACCAAGATATATGGGGAGCAGCCCACGCTTTTTCTTTAGTATCAACCCAATCATGGTCAAAGCAAGGATACACGCCGTTATTGGCACTAAGATATAAATTAAGGGCTAAATTCAACTGTTTTAAATCTGATGCGGCTCGCGCGACTTTAGCTTTATCTCGCGCAGAATTTAAGCTGGCTAAAACTACAGACGAATACCGATAATGGCAATTACCACAAGCAACTCAATGAGCGTGAAGCCTGAAGAAAAACTATGGAAATAATTATATTTTTTATGGTTTATATGTTGCTTCATATGGTAATGGTTTAGCTCCACTTCTATTATTACTAAAAAACAAAAACAAAGAAACAGCAAACATTAGAACTACAACTCCAAATAGCACATACTCCGCTTGCCTTTGTTCTTTAATTGCTCCGCCGGAAAGCTTCATCACCCACCCTACCATTTTTGGAACTTCTGGGATTTTTGGAATTTCGGGAGCATTTTGCATGTCCTCCGCACTTGATTTAGCCTCAAATTCTTTTAGAGCTTGATCAATCTCGGTATTACTATCTATTTTTACTTCTTCAGGCATGAGTATATTATACTACTTCTTAAAAGGAATTCCTAGGAGCTCAAAGAAAGCGGTGCCTTCTTTTTTGTTTTTTGCGGTGCAAACGAGAGTAATAGAAAGACCAAAGACATCGCGAATGTCTTCATCGGCTGTTTCCGGGAAAATGGTGTGCTCTTTGATGCCGATAGAAAGATTGCCTATGTTATCAACTGAATTTCGGGAAATGCCACGGAAATCTTTGGTTCTGGGAAGAGCCACATTGATGAGCTTTTCCAAAAATGCGTACATTCTTTTGCCGCGAAGGGTTGTAACGATTCCGATAGGATCGCCCTTTCTGGTTTTGAAAGACGCCACTGACTGTTTGGCGCCTCTTGTGGCGGGTTTCTGTCCGCTTATTTTGGCGAGACGCAGGGCGATAGCCTCATTTTTATTCTTATCTTTTTTAATAGCTGTTCCCGTGCCTACATTCAGCACGATTTTTTGCACTTTAGGGGCAGCCATTGCATTTTTATAATGAAAAGCGTTTTTCATTTTTTCATACGCATTTATTTCTTTTTCTTTTACGGTTAAATGTTTTGTCATATTTTGCTTATACTTTTATTGTATTTTTTTAACATTTGAAGCATGTATCGGCATTTCTATGTTTTTCATGCTCCCTTTTTCGTTGGACTTTCGCGGACGCTGATGTTTCTTGCTCATATTTGCCCCCTCAACAATAACTTTATTTTCCGCAACCATTACCTTGAGTATTTTACCCTTTTTGCCTTTGTCTTTGCCTGTTATTATTGTTACATTATCTCCTTTTTTGATTTTCATATATTTTTATCCTCCTTCCCCTCCCCCTTGATAAGGGGGAGGTAGGGAGGGGGTAATTTTCCTAAATGACCTCCTGCGCCAAAGAAATTATCTTCTGAAATCCTTTCTCGGCCAACTCTCGCGGCATCGGTCCGAATACGCGTCCTGCTTTCGGGTCCATTTTGCCTTTCTCCAATATAACCACTGCGTTATCGTCAAAACGAATATAAGACCCGTCAGCTCGGCGAAAGGCGCTTCTGGTGCGAACGACAACAGCCTCGTGCACATCTTTCTTTTTGACACCTTTTCGGGGACTCGCCACCTTGACCGTAATAATAACTCTCTCGCCCAAAGAAGCGTATCTTTTTTTGGAAGATCCTAAAACCTTAAAAATCTTGGCCACTGTGCCTCCGGCGTTATCTGCTATTTTTGCCCATGTTCCTTCTTGTATCATAATTTTTTATTCAAGGACGGTCCTTGGGGAAACTTCTTTAAGGACCGTCCTTAATACCTTAAAGTGCTTATCTTTGGAAATCGGTTTTGTTTCAATAATTTCCACTTTGTCTCCGACTTTATATTTATTTTCTCCGTCATGAGCTTTGTATCTCTTGCTGATTTTGTAAAATTTTCCGTATAGCGGATGCTTTACAAAACGCGACACGGACACGACAACAGTCTTGTCCATTTTATCCGAAACAATTACGCCTTTTAACACATTGCCTTTACTCATTTTTTTTATTTATTTCTGTTAAAATTCTGGCTATATCCTTCTTCAGGGTCGAAAACTCTTTTACATTCTTGGATTTTGAGCCTTCAGCTTTGAATTTTATCACTCTCGCATTTTCCCGCAAAATAGCAAGCTTTTTTTCTAGCTCACTTTTTTTCATTCCTTTTAAGTTTTCTTTTTTTGTTTTCATACTTTATGAACTTTATAACTTTCTACTTTATAACTACTACTGCCTATGCGCGCGAGATATAATTCTGACTGAAATCGGCAGTTTACTGCCCGCTTTTCGCAGAGCCTCATGAGCTATTTTTTCTTCAACGCCGTCCACTTCAAAAATAATCCGTCCGGGAAAAACATCAAAACAGTAGCCTTGCGGGTCGCCCTTGCCTTTTCCCATGCCCACTTCTGCGGGCTTGGCAGTGTAAGGACGGTCAGGAAAAATACGAATCCAGTACTTGCCGACCTTGGTGAGCGTTCGGGCAATTACTTTTCGGGCGGCTTCAATCTGGACAGACCTCACGCGCGCTTGAGAGGTAGACTTTAGTCCATAAGACCCGAAAGAAAGCTTTGACCCGCGAGTGTCCGGCGTCATTGATTTTTTGTTAAGCCGTCCCGTCTGCCATTTTCTAAATTTTACTTTTTTGGGTAACAGCATAAAATTAATCAGACTTAGCCTTATTTTCTAATGGCTCGCCTTTCTTTGTATTTTTCTCCGCAAATATCTTGCCTCGGTAAATCCAGACCTTTATGCCGATTGTGCCGTACGACAAGGTGGCGCGTTCGCGCTTAAAGTCTATGTCCGCGCGGAAGCTCTGGAGAGGGATGCTTCCGCGCTTAAGCTCTTCCGTGCGGGCAATGTCCGCTCCGCCGAGACGTCCTCCGAGCACAATTCTCGCTCCCTCCACTCCGCGAGCCTGCATAACTTTTTCAATAATTGTTTTGATAACTCGGCGATAAGGCAGTCTCTTCTCCAAACCTTCAGCAATCATATAAGCCACGATAGCGGCATCGGCTTCCGGATTGTTAACTTCAATAATTTCCAGCTTAAAATCTTCCGGTCTGCCGAGTTTGAGATAATCCATTTTCTTCAAAATTTCCTCTTTCAGCTTGGCTGCTCCTTCGCCATTCCTGCCGATAATCAGACCGGGACGGGAAGTTTTTATCATAAAGCGAGTAGCTTTTCGGCTTCTCTCGATTTCAATGGTGGAAATATACATTCCACGCAGTTTCTTTTCCAGCCACTCTCGAATCAGCACATCCCCTTTTAGGTATATGACATACTTTTTCGGGTCGGCAAACCAGCGGGACTTCCAGTCTCGGAGCATGATCAATCTATGGGCATATGGGTGTACTATTTTTGACATATAATTTAGTTATAAAGTGTAAAGTTATAAAGTTTATAAAGTTCTGTTTGTTTTTTTCTTGATAACTTTCGACTTTTTACTTTCAACTGCTTGTTCTCCAAGAACAAGCGAAAGGTGACTGGTGCGCTTGTTTATTCTATGCCCTGTGCCCATGGCCGCTGGCATCATTCTTTTCATAACGATACCTTTATCAACTCGCAATTCTTTGATAAATAAATTGGCTGCATCTATCCCCATATTTTTCGCGTTAGCAACAGCGGAAAGCAAAAGCTTTTTGATTGGCAAACCCGCGCGCTTTGCTAAAAAATCAAGTTCGGCGATAGCCTGCGCCACATTTTTTCCCTTGATGAGCCCGGCTACTAAGCGAACTTTCCTCGGAGCTTGTCTGTAATTTTTTAAAAAAGCTTTCATGTTTTTTTTGTTTCCTTCCCTCCTTGTTGAGGAGGGGTTAGGGGTGGTGATTATTTTTGGGGTGCTGCTCCCTTCGCGTCCGCTGTGGCGGCAGTCGCGCCCTTGGCGGCAATAATTTCAGCTTCTTTTTTCTTTTGCTCAAGCTCTTTCTGCATCTTTCCGCCGTGCTTGATAAATTTCTTTGTCGGAGAAAATTCGCCTAGTCTGTGACCCACCATGTCTTCGGTAACTAAAACGTCCACATGGGTTTTGCCATTATGGACGCCAAAGGTGAAACCAAGCATATCCGGGGAAATGACACAGGCACGCTTCCAGGTCTTGATGGTAGGAGTATTGAGCGGGTTTTTGCCGGCAATCTTTTTTAAGAGCCTTTCGTCTACGTATATGCCTTTTTTGATGCTTCTAGTCATGTGTGATTTTTAATAAAACATTAAAAATAGCTCCTAACGAGCTTGGTTTCATATTAGCAAATATGGGTAAAATGTCAACAAAAAAAAAGGGGGAGTCGTCGACACATACGTCATCGACGACTCCCCCCGTGCGCTAGCGAACGACCCTTTTCGGGCCTTTCGCTAGCCTCCGAAGTTGTCGGCACTTCCGTGCCGACAACTTGTGTGGCTTGCTTGGTTTCATTCAATGAAGAGATTAGCAATATATATATATAACGCAAGTTTTAAAAGTGGATAAAAAAATCCTAAATAATTGCTAAAATCTTTTGATACTCACTTCGCGAAATATCCGCTGACTTTAGGTCATTTTTAATTATAAAAATCGGCACATCATCATACATAGGTATCACAACAGGTCTCTTTGTTCCATTTTTCACATAAATTAAATGGTCGCCTTCTTGCCTGTCTAAACGAAAATCCAAGTACTCAAAAACTTTCACTAATTTTTTATAATGAATTGGGGTTATTCTCGGCATAAAACTAGAATGCCAGAGATAGGCGATCCATGACTAAAAGTTCTGGAGCAAACCATCGATGTTTTTTATAAGAAAAACCAGCCTCTTCCATTATTTCGTCTAAAGTATTCATTTCTTTAGCCGCTTTCAAAAATCCGGATATTGCTTCCTTTAATTTATCCTTAGCTTCTTCAATGTTCTTTCCACAACTTGCCACTTTAAGTTCGGGATTGTAAGAAACAAAATATTTTCCTTCCTTAAAAACTTGAACTGTTAGTGTCAAATTTTGAACAGTGGTTCTCATATTTTTTATTGTAGCCATAAGTAAAATGTACCATATTATCCAAAATATGCAATAGATTGATCTAAAAAGTGCCCTTATCCTTACGCCTTATTTTTCCCCGTCTTTCTGCGAGAAACGATAAACACTTGAGAGTATCTCTTTGGTCCGCGAGTCTTGCGTCCGCCGGTAACTTTGCCCCACATTGTTTTTGGTCTCTTGGTTCCGCGGCCCTGTCTGCCTTCACCGCCTCCGTATGGGTGGTCTACAGGGTTCATGGCTGTTCCGCGAACAGTCGGGCGAATACCTTTCCAGCGAGAGCGTCCAGCTTTGCCGTAATTTTCCAAATGATGTTCGTCGTTTGAGACAGTACCCACGCATGCCCAGCAGTTTTCATTTATTTTTCGCACTTCGGTGGAAGGCATCTTGAGGTTCGTGTATCCTTCAGCATTCGCCACTACTTGCGCGAAAATTCCCGCGGAACGGCCGATCTTGGCTCCGCCATTTGGCTGGATTTCAACATTGTAAACAAAAGTTCCAACTGGAATTTCTTTGAGCGGAAGCCTATTGCCGGGCGCAAGGGGCGCTTTTGGGGAAACTATAAATGTGTCTCCTGGTTTTACAGTTTTTGGCAATACCACATATCTCTTTTCTCCGTCTTTGTAGACCGCCAGCCCGATAAAAGCCGAACGGTTTGGATCATATTCCACAGACTTTATAGTCGCCGGAATTTCTTTTTTGTCATATAAAAAATCCACATCGCGATATAGGCGCTTGTGCCCCGCGCCCTTGTGGCGGACTGTGATTCGTCCGGCGCTATTTCGTCCGACAGAACGGCGAAAGCCATGAGTCAAAGACTTGGTCGGCTCCGTATGCGTCAAAAGTTCCCTGTATGGCACATGGCTCATTTGTCTTCGTGATTTACTTGTGGGTTTGTATGTTTTCATAATTAAACAAATTCTATCTTATCGCCTTTCTTTAAATACACAAGCGCTTTTCTGCCTCCGCTTTTTGATCCAACAATACCCTTTGAAAAAGTTTTTTTCTTCGGCACCGGCAAAACATTTACTCGTATCGGCTTTACTTTATACAGCGCAAAAATTGCTTTCTTTATCTCTGTCTTGTTTGCTCCTTTCTCAATATCAAAAGTGTAAACATTTTGTTCAATGCCAAAAGAAGCTTTTTCTGTAATTCTTGGGTTTTTAATTATATTTGTCATGATTTTTTGTAACAGCGCTTTAGGCGCTCTGAGCGCCTAAAGCGCTGTCTCCTATCCCCGCGATTCCAAAAATTTTACACTTTCGACCGGATTTTCAATTAAAAGATATTTATAATTCAAAACATCAAAGGGATTCAGATTTTTCAGGAAAGCGATTTCAAGTGATGGTATATTTCTGAAACTTTTTTCCGTTTTCTCATTGCGTCCAAAAAGCGCGGTAAGTACGCGGGGCTTTTTTGAAGCGTCAACTGTTTTCCAACCGGAAACTTTTGCCAAATTTTGCACCACTTTGACGGCATCCTTGGTTTTAATAGAGGCTGGAGCAAGCGTATCAACAAAAAGTATCTCCTCATCTTTTAACTTTTTAGAAAGCACAGAAAACAAAGCCTGCGCGCGCATTGTTTTAGAAATTTTTCTCTTATAGTTTTTCTCTGCAAGAGGACCATGAGTTACTCCACCACCAACCCAAATAGGACTGCGAGAAGAACCATGACGAGCTTGCCCCGTTCCCTTCTGCTTCCAAGGCTTTCGTCCTCCGCCGCGAACTTCTCCCCTATCTTTAGTATCAGCCGTACCCGCGCGCTTGTTGCTGCGCATACTCTGCACAACTTGGTGTACAAGGTCACTGCGCCATTTGGCACCAAAAACTTTTTCCGGAAGACTTATTGTCCCTGCCTCGGCTCCTTTTTGGTTGTATATTTTTGCTTCCATAATGAATTCTATAAAAAAGCCCCTTTCAAGGGCTTCTTTAATCTACTCTTTTTGGGGAAAATAGTCAAACTTTTTTAAGTTTATCTGTAATGATTATTTACATCCAAAACTTCAATAACATTACTCCCGCGAAAAATAAAAACCGCTCTATATTTTTTATCTAACCTGAAACTCCAGATTTTCAGACTTTTCGGCTCTAAAAGCTCAACCTCAAGGCTGGGATAAGAAACATCTATCTTTAGTAGAGTAAGTTGCTTTATAAATTTTCTCTCTAAATTTCTCTTTTTTAAATACTCCGATATATCTTTATGGATAGGCAGAATATTCATTTTATTTCATAAAATAAGACGAACGTTTTAACCCTGTGTTTAAACTTCTAAGAAACGCTTTATTATAAAGTTTTGTTTTGGAAAATTCTGATATTATTTTCTTTCTACTTTTTTCAGCTGGTAAAACAAAAAAAGCAGGGTTTATATTGGCAACCATTTTATCAAAGGCTTCCGCCCGCTCTTTTAAATTTAAATATTCAATTCTTGGTAAAGTTATCGTAGTCATATTTATACTATATCACAGTATAAATGAGGCGCAAAATTTCCTCAAGAACTAATTATTATCAATCCTAGGATTTTTCTTAAAGAATTCAAATATATTAGTTAGCATTTTTTCTAAAAGAAAAGCAAAAAAATAAGCCCAAATGAATTGCATAACAAATAAAAATTCACCTGATCTAATAAATTTTAACTGTACTATGTACCCATAAATAAAACTCGTAATGACATCTGGAAGGAATAGTATTTTTTTAATAAAAAAATCTATAATTGAATTATCAGTGATTGATCCACCATCTGAAAAGCTTAACATAACAAAAAGAAGAACAGAAACGAAAGATATAATTATAAATAACAATATTCTCACTGGGTTTAGTTTCATAAATTTTATTATATTACTTAATAACTATCCCCCTACTTGGTTAACTGAAGGGGTGTAGATAAATATCTACCTACTGACGATTTCCACCAAACTTCCGCGCTTTCCGGCAATTGCTCCCTTAACGAGCAAGATATTATTTTCTTTATCGACTGAAATCACTTTCAAATTTTTCTGGGTGATGCGGTCCGAACCCATTCTGCCCGCCATTCTCATACCTTTTGGCACGTGAGTACGAAGACCTCCGCCGATAGAACCAGGCTCTCTTTCAGAGTGCTTCTGTCCGTGCGTTCGCGGACCGCCATGAAAACCATGACGCTTCACGACACCTTGAAAACCCTTGCCTTTGGAAACGCTTGAAATTTGAAGCAGGTCGCCCGGAGTAAAAATTGAAACATCAATAACATCTCCTTCTTTTGCGTGATTTTTATCAGTCGGTTTTAATCTGAATTCTTTTAAATTTTTATAGAAAGCTCCTTTCATGGCGCCTGCCCTTCCTTTACTGATTCGTTCTTTTTTTTGCGTTCCATAACCAACTTGGACAGAATTATATCCGTTTTTATCTTTGGAAAAGACTCGGGTCACCGTTATCGGTCCGGCAGAAAGTATTGTCACTGGAACAACCGCTCCCTCAGGGGAAAAGTATTCTGTCATGTTTTCTTTTGTGGCAAGAATAAATTTCATAGCTTTTTTTACAGCATTTTCACATCAATATCTACTCCGGAAGGAAGCGATAAATTGGTAAGAGCCTCAATCGTTTTTGGATTTGGGTTTACAATATCAATCAATCTTTTATGCACGCGAATTTCAAACTGCTCTCGGGCATTTTTGTAAATAAAGGGAGAACGATTGACTGTGTATTTTTTTATTTCAGTCGGCAATGGAACAGGCCCGACGATAACCGCATCATGGCGGACAGCAGTATCCATAATTTGCTTGATTGAACTGTCTAAAATTTTGCTTTCATAGGCGCGCACGCGAATACGAAGCACGACCTTGCCGTCTTCCTTGTCTGAAGATTTTTCTTTCTTGCCAACAACTTTACCCTGTCGTTCGTGAACGACAGGGTTAGAGACCTTTTCTTTGGGTATCTTGGGTACTGCGGTTTTTGCCACTCTAGGCTTCTTCGTTTTTGTCTCTGTTGTTGTCATAGAACTTTTACTTTATAACTTTAAGAACTTTTTACTACCCAAATATCTTTGTAACCACTCCGGCTCCGACAGTCTTGCCTCCTTCACGGATGGCGAATCTCTGGGATTCTTCAAGCGCAACCGGAGTGACTAATTTAACTGTGATTTTAACTGTGTCTCCCGGCATAACCATCTCCGTGCCTTCCGCCAAAGTAACATCTCCCGTCACATCAGTCGTTCGGATATAAAATTGAGGCTTGTAACCCTTGAAAAATGGAGTGTGGCGTCCGCCTTCTTCTTTTTTCAAGACATATATCTCAGCGGTAAAACTATCATGCGGAGTAGTCGTACCGGGCTTGCAAAGAACTTGCCCGCGAGTAATGTCTTCTTTCTTTAAGCCGCGAAGAAGGATACCGGCATTGTCCCCAGCCATACCTTCCTTGAGATTTTTGTTGAACATTTCAATACCCGTAACCGTTGATTTTTGGGTAGGTTTGATTCCGACGATTTCCACGTCTTCATCCAGCTTGACTACCCCTCTTTCAATCTTTCCTGTAACCACGGTGCCACGGCCTTCGATTGAAAAGATATCTTCCACCGGCATAAGGAAAGGCTTTGCTATGTCTCGTACTGGAATCGGGATGTATGTATCCAGAGAATTTACAAGCTCCAAAATTTTCTTTGCCCATTCATCATCCACAGATTTTGATTCAAGACCCTTGAGGGCAGAGCCTCGGATAACCGGAGCGCCTTTACCATCAAAACCTTGTTTGGTCAAAAGTTCGCGAATTTCTTCTTCAACCAAGTCAATCATTTCTTTGTCGTCAACCATGTCGCACTTGTTTAGGAAAACGATAATCTTTGGAACACCAACCTGTCTGGCGAGGAGAACATGCTCGCGGGTCTGAGGCATGGCGCCGTCAGTCGCCGCGACAACAAGAATCGCGCCGTCCATCTGAGCGGCGCCGGTGATCATGTTCTTGATGTAGTCCGCGTGTCCCGGAGCGTCAATGTGAGCGTAGTGACGGGCATCGGTGGAGTACTCATTGTGAGAAATGTTGATAGTGATTCCGCGAGCCTTTTCTTCCGGAGCGGAGTCAATCTGGTCAACGCCTCGAAGACGAACTTGCTTTCCTGCCATGTTGAGGACATGGAGGATAGCGGCTGTTAAAGTAGTCTTTCCATGGTCAACGTGACCGATGGTGCCGACATTTACGTGTGGCCTGTCTCTCTTAAATTCTTCTGACATATTTTTTATGTTAACAACTAAGACTCAACATACAGGAACCAGTTGCTGAGGCTTGGCTACTAACTTGCCCGCCGAAAAGGAGGGCTATATTATTAATAAATTGATAAATCAAAACAAAAACTGCAAAAGTGCAGTTCTGACTATATTAGCAGATTAAAAATCGTTGTCAAACACCCATAAAGTGAATTACCTATAGATGTCATGATCCCCCACAGAATGGAAAAATATGTTGCCATCTTCAATAAATTCAAAAACTATCCGGTATTTAAAATCAACAGAAAAAGACCAGAAATCTTTCAATTCTCCTGATAATTTGTGAGTCTTTAGTGTTGGAGCATACGGGTTCCTTCTGAAAATACTCTCCCGCGCTTCTACTTTCAACTTTATTTCTTTACTAAGTTTTTTATACTCACGCTCAAATTTCTTCGTATAAAATATCTTCATACGACTTATCTAAAGTCTTTAAGCGAGCGCAATAATTTTACTTTTCCAGCTCGGGCTTCTATTTGACTCTCTTTTAATTCTTTAACCAACTGATTATTTTCCCATACCCTCATTGCATCACGAAAGAACTCGCTGACGGAAGCATAGCTACCCTCTTTTACAGCCAAGTCCACACTGCGCTTGAGTGAAACCGGCATTGATATGTTTAATGTTGTTCTCATATTTTAAGTGTAGCACAATGTGCTACAGAGTGTCAAGCTATTTTTTATACTTCCTTATTTCCTCACAAAGTTTTTTAGCTTCTTCTTTAGGATTTTCGGAGAAAATGATGCCGCGGGCGGAATTTATAATGAGACCGAGACCTTCCTTATTCAAACCAGCTTTCATCACTTGCTCTACGCTTCCCCCCTGCGCGCCTATGCCCGGTACCAGAAAAGTCATGTTGCCCGCAATCTCCCGGACTTTTTTCATTTCTTCCGGATAAGTCGCGCCGACAACTAGCATACAATTTTCATTTTTATTCCACTCTTTGGAAACTTTTGCGGCAACAATTTGCCAAAGAGGCACATTCTTGTTCAACCCTGAGGGTTGCACAATTAAATCCTGCAACTCCCCTGCTCCCGTATTTGAAGTTCGGCATAAAATAATACAGCCTTTATCTGCTCGATCCAAAAACGGAAGCAAGGCTTCCTTTCCTAAATACGGGTGAAGCGTCACCGCGTCAAAGCCATACCAGTCAAAAAAAGAATCCACATAGCCCTGATTTGTGTTTCCAATGTCCGCCCGTTTGCAGTCGCAAATTAAAAATATGTCGGGATAATACACTTTCAGATACTCCATGGTTTCCTTAAGTTCGTTGACTCCCTGATCCCCTCGCGCTTCATAGAAAGCGATATTCATTTTAAAAGCCGCGGCGTATTCGTACGTCTCTTCAATTATCCATTTATTAAATGCAAACTGGGGCATTTCCTTCTCCAAAAAACGCTTTGGAATTTTGGCAAAATCCGCATCAAGCCCGACACAAAGCAGTGAATCTATTTTTTTAGCTCTTTTGTTATATTTTTCTATAATCATTATTTTTTTCCATGACCAAGCGTTGTATTAATTGGCACACCAGCTTTGCATAAAGGACAATCTTTTTCATCGAAAGTTTCTGCCGGAATTTCGCACAACGAAGAAAAAGGTATTCCCAAAGTTTCCGAGTTGATTTCTCCCGGTACACGATTTATCATAACCCCCATAGCAACAATATCCCCGCCAAACTGGCGAACTACATCAATCATTTTATGCACGGAAAAACCAGTAGCAACGGTGTCGTCAATTATTAAAACTTTCTTGCCTTTAATTAACGCATCGTATCCCCTTTTAAAAACCATCGGCCCTTCGGGAGTCTTTTCAGCATAGACGCTTAAAATTTCTTTTTTCTGCAAATTGGAAAGATGGTAAGCCACTAGATTGCCCAAAATTACCCCGCCGATTACTGGTGCGGCAACCACATCCACATCTAAATTTTTATAATTTTCAGCCAATAATTGAGTTACCCGAAAAGTCTCGGCAGTATGTGGCAATAATTTGTCTTTAGTAATATAAACAGACATGTGCCTGCCTGAAGTACCGACAAAATGGCTGTTTCTAACTATCGCGTCAGTTTTTTCTAGTATATTAATAATCTCTTGATTATTCATATTGTTTTATGATAGCTTTTCTTTAATCTCTTTTGCAAGGTAAGGGTTCCACATCGCTCCGGTCGCAGACATAACAATATCCGCTCCGGCTTTTCTATATTCAAAAAAATCATCCGGATTCATCACCCCGCCAACGCCGATAATGGTAAAATTATACCCGAATTTATATCGTAGATTTTTGAGCCTTTTCACCATATCTACCCCCGCCCACTTGATGGCATTGCCACAGACCCCGCTTATCAGCCGCCCCTCGCCCGGTAACGCTTGATTTCCTTTCTCGTCCACAACTTCTGCGGAGATAGTGTTAATAGCGGAGATTCCTTGCGCGATGCACCCGATTTCTTTTACAAAATTCCGTAGAACCGCCTCGTCTTTAAAATAACCAATTTTGATAATAAGCGGTATTTCTCCAATCGCTTCCTTGATAACTTTTGCCACCTTTACGCTACGCTCTAGGTCATAGCAAAGCAGATTATTCGTGCCTTCGTTCGGACAGCTGAAATTCACTTCTATTGCTTTTACTCCCGTATCTTTGAGAAGCTTTGCCCCCTCTCGAAAATCATTTATGTACTCTTGCGCGATTTGCCCTTCCCTCTTTGTTCCCTGAAAAGCTCCGACCAGAATCTGTCCCTCGCGCATATTGCTCAAAACTTTTTTTATATCCTTCTGCCAAAATTCCGGTGGAAAAGACGGCACGCCGAATGAATTTGTAATAGAGAGAGGCTCTTTGTAATTATTGCCAGCAGTCACTTTTGCAATATCTTTGCCTAAAGTTAAACCGTCAGGAATTTTTACCGATAAAACATTCGGCCAAGGATGGCAGGGGTACTTTTCCGTGCGGACGGTTTTGTAAACCACAATGTCAAAACCTTTGTCTATGGCCGCCTGCGCGAAGTTTCCATTTATTAACGGTCCAGCCGGAATGCCAAAAGGAGAATTTACTTTGAAACCCAAGAAATCAAAACTGTTCAACCCTGAGGGTTGCACAATAATCTCCTTGTTGGCGAAAGCACCAAAAGGCCCATCTTTAAAATTTTCCTCATAAGACTTTGACGGGTCGTAGAATGGTTCTAGAAGCATTCTTGGTATAGTAGCAAAAAATAGGCAATAATAGAAATTCTTTTACTTAAATTTGTATTTTTTATAAATTTTGTCATGGTGATCAAAATCAATAAGTCGCACCTCTAGCATATGAATTTCGTACATCAACACAAAAGGATCCATATGAACTCTTCTATAATTTCGGAGTGTATTTCTAAGTGGCTTGCCTAAGATTGGGTTCTGTACGACTTTATCTATTTTGTTTTCAAGATTTTTAAAAACATCCGGTTTTTTAGTTTTTAGTTTTTTAAAAATCACCTCAAAGGAAGGTGGTATAACCAATATATAGCTTGGCAACTGAGACATATGTTTTATAGATCCCTTAAATAATTTTTGAAAGATGAAATTGAATGAAATTTCTTTCCCTTATTATTATCTAAATCAAAAGATATTTTCTCAAAATGTTTGATTTTGTTAGAACTAATCTCATCTTTGGAACTTTCAAAAACAATTTTTTGCAAAAAATCCAAACGAGACAAAATACTTTTCTGCATTTGAATTGATTGTTTATACTCTTTAATTGGTATTGTAACTGTAGTCATAAATACAATATAACAAAGAACATAAAAAACATCAACCACTCGCAAGAACGGTTCTAGCTAGTCTCGGTTCTAGCTAGTCTTAAAATAAACTAAAAAATAGAGTGACATTATTCCAGATAGAAATCCCAGTTTTTCATCTGAGATTCCAGGGAATTCTTTTTCTACTGCGATCTTGATATCCTTCCATGTTGGTTTATCAGTATTTGTATTACTCCATACAACCTCTTTATCTCCTTTTTGATCATACTTAATCACGTACTGGCCTGTTTTTTCCACACTAGGTATATTTTCCATATGAAGTAACTATACTATATTTACTTCCTAGCCGCAATAATAGTTTCAGCTACATTATTTGGAACTATGTCGTATCTAAAAAATTCCATAGTGAACGAGGCGCGACCTTCGGTCATGGAGCGCAGACCGGTCATGTATCCGAACATTTCAGAAAGAGGCACAATCGCTTTGATGACCTTGTTCATTCCGCGGTCTTCCATGCCCTCAATGAGCGCGCGCTTACTGGAAAGATTACCGGTCACATCTCCCATGAATTTGTCGGGAGTAACGACTTCCACTTTCATCATCGGCTCAAGCACCACTGGATTTGCTCTGCGACATGCATCCTGTACTGCCATACTGGCAGCGATTTTGAAAGCCATTTCGTTTGAGTCAACTTCATGATATGAACCGTCCCAAAGTTCTACCGAAACATTGACAATTTTGAATCCAGCCAAAACTCCGCGGTCTAAGCCTTCCTTGAATCCCTTTTCACAAGGAGCGATATATTCCTGCGGAATAACTCCTCCCTTAATGCTATTAACAAATTCAAAACCGACAGATCTTTTTGTGTTTTTCGGCAAATCTTCCAGTTCTTCTTTAGTAAGCACTTCCATTGGTTTGACTTTAATTTTCACATGACCGTAGTTTCCGCGTCCGCCCGACTGCTTGATATATTTACCTTCAGCCTCGGCTGCGCCATTGATAGTCTCGCGATATGCCACCTGAGGCTTGCCGACATTCGCTTCTACAGTAAACTCGCGCTTCATTCTGTCCACAATAATTTCCAAATGCAGTTCTCCCATGCCGGCAATAATTGTTTCGCCAGTTTCCTGGTCAGTTGATACTTTGAAAGTAGGGTCTTCTTGGGCAAGACGATTTAAAGCCATACCCATTTTTTCCTGGTCAGCTTTTGTTTTTGGTTCAATGCGAAGCGAAATGACAGGTTCGGGGAAAACAATTCTGTCTAGAATAATCGGAGAATTTTCATCGCAAATGGTATCGGAAGTAATTGTGTCTTTCAAGCCCACTGCCGCGGCAATTTCTCCAGCAAAAACCTGCTTCACTTCTTCCCTGTCGTTCGCATGCATTCTTAAAATTCGCCCGATACGTTCTTTGTTGCGGGTGCGTGGATTGTAAATATAACTGCCGGCGGAAAGCGTTCCGGAATAAACGCGGAAGAAAATAAGCTGACCAACGAATGGGTCAGTCGCAACTTTAAAAGCGAGCGCGGAAAAAGGCTCTTTGTCGGATGCATGTCTTTCAATCACAGCATCATTGTTTGGGTCAATGCCGGAGATGGCTTTAATGTCTAGGGGGGATGGCAGGTAGTCCACCACCGCGTCAAGAATGAGCTGAACGCCTTTATTCTTTAAAGCGGAGCCGGTAAAAACCGGAAAAATTTCATTCGCAATAACAGCTTTGCGAAGAGTTTTTTTCAACACATCCATGCTTGGAATCATGCCTTCCAAATATTCCGTCATCATTGCATCGTCCGTCTCAACTATTTTTTCCACAAGTTCAGAGTGATATTTTGTCGCGTCCGCTTTCAGATTTTCCGGAATTTCTTTTTCAATAATCTCGCTACCCATGTCCCCTTCAAAGTAATATGCTTTCATACGTAGCAAATCAATAACACCTTCAAATTTATCTTCCAAACCGATAGGGATTTGCACACGCACAGCCTTTTTTGTAAGTCGGTCTAAAATAGTAGCGAAAGAATGTTCAAAAGATGCGCCGGTGCGGTCTAATTTATTTATAAAACAAATACGAGGAACCTTTGCTTCGTCGGCATAACGCCAGTTTGTTTCTGATTGAGGCTCTACACCCGCCACGCCGTCAAAAACAACCACCGCGCCGTCAAGCACGCGCAGGGAACGCTTCACTTCTACGGTGAAATCAATGTGTCCCGGAGTGTCAATAATATTAAATCTTACCTTTTTGCTTTTATCAGTCGGCGCATAAGTTGGAATCCAGAAACATGTCACTGCCGCTGCAGTGATAGTAATTCCGCGCTCTCGCTCTTGAGGCATCCAGTCCGTTGTCGTCTCGCCTTCATGCACCTCGCCGATTTTGTGCTTGGTGCCAGTATAGAAAAGCACGCGCTCAGTCGTGGTCGTTTTGCCCGCATCAATGTGCGCGATGATTCCAAAATTTCTAACTTTTTCTAGGGGATAATCTCTTTCCATAAATAAATTTAAGTAATAAAAAAGCGCCTCATGCGCTACCGATACTATATATTATAAAGAGTCTTTTTGCAAATCATCGGGAAGCCCATTCACGCCATATCTTTTTACTGATTTTTGACTGACAAATCATGGTCTCGAGGGTTCTTGGTCGAAAGCTTTTTTGCCCGTGGAAGTTAATATCTACCATGGCTCCTGTTTTAATATTTTTCCAAGCTTCGTGAGAACCTTCCCTTTCATTACTAAAAACAAAATCATTTTCCTTTAGAAATTCTATAACATCTCTATAAGTCCAGTTGAATAGACCATTAGACATTGTTGTTAAGCAAATTTGGAAACTACAGAACTATGATAAGGAGAAACGATAGCAAAATCTGTGGATTTCTTCAGAGATGCCGTTTGTATTTTTTTTGTTGTTTCAAAATATTTTTTCCAATATTCTGCAGGGGCATATCTGTTAAGTAAATCATCTGACATGCTATTTTTCACTACTGCATTCAAATGTACTTGCGCAGCTTCTTTTATACTTTTCAAAACAGATAGAGCATCAGTCCCTTCCTCAACAATATCAAAAGTAAGGCAAACACCGACAAAAGTTTTGCCTTCTTTGTAGACCAAAAACTCTATAGTTCCCTCCTTTTTAGTATTTTTTGGTCTCTCTATTTTCATATACTGATATATTAACCCATAAAGATACTTTGTGCAAACTAAAAATACATTCTCTGTTTCTTAAATTTTCGAACTCTGGAAAACTTTCTTTTGACATAATATTTATATTTATTTAATAATACCCTTCGACTGCGCTCAGGGTAATTTTGCTATGCAAAATTACCAAGCAAAGTGGGCAAAAGCTTTGTTGGCTTCCGCCATTCTGTGCGTATCTTCTTTCTTTTTGATTGCCGAGCCTTCATTTTTGGAAGCCGCAATTAATTCATCTGCGAGTTTCAAATGCATCGGCTTCCCTTTTCCCCCGCGAGCCGCGTCGCGAATCCATCGCATAGCGAGAGCTGTTTTTCTTTCCGGACGCACTTCAATCGGTATCTGGTAGTTGGCGCCACCGATTCTTTTTGAGCGCACTTCGGTGGAAGGTCCTGCATTCTTCATCGCCAAGTCAAAAATTTCAAGCGGATTCGGGTTGCCTGTCTTTTCTTTGATGACATTAAAGGTCGCATACATAACCTTGCGGGCGGTTTCTTTCTTGCCGGACCACATAATGTAATTGATGAATTTCTCTAGTTTTGTAGAATTGTATATAAAATCCGGAGCAACTATATTTCTATTTTTAACTTTTCTTCGCATAAATTATTATTTTGCTTTTGCTTCTTTCGGTTTCTTGTTTCCGTAAAGCGACCTGCCTTGTCTCCTCTTTTCCACGCCCTGCGTATCTAAAACTCCGCGCACGATGTGATATCGGACTCCGATTAAATCTTTGACGCGTCCTCCGCGAATCATCACCACCGAGTGTTCCTGTAGATTGTGTCCTTCGCCTGGAATATAAGCAGTGACTTCCATACCGTTGGTCAATCGCACACGGGCAATTTTTCGGAGAGCCGAATTCGGCTTTTTCGGAGTGGTAGTGGAAACTTTGGTGCAGACACCGCGCTTGAAAGGCGAAGAGAAAAATACTGGTCTGTTTTTTAGAACATTAAAACCGCGGGTCAAAGCCACCGTCTTGTCTTTCGGCTGGGATTTGAATCTTTTTCTTTTTATTAGCTGATTGATTGTCGGCATAATTTGAATTATATAAACAAAATAGCCCCATAGGACTATGGCAATAATGTACTATAATTTTCAGGAAAACGCAATACCAGTAAGAGTCTTGAAAAGAAACGTCAATATGGGAGCTAAATAATTGGAAAAGTAAACAATAAAAATAATGAGTAAGATGAATGAGTATTGTTCTAGAAATAACATCACTCTGTAGGCCGATTCAGGCAAAAAAGAAAAAAGTATTTTTGAACCATCAAGTGGCGGAATCGGAATCAAGTTAAAAATCGCCAACGCAAGATTTACTATGACAATAATGGAAGTTATAAAATAAAAACCGATAGGCAAAGATAGACTGGCTGTAAGCCGAATAATAATTGCAAACATAACAGCTATTCCTATATTCGCTAAAATTCCTGCCGAAGCCACGGCCAGCGTCCCGAGTTTTTTATTGCTGAGATTCTCTGGATTGTACGGTACCGGCTTTGCCCAACCCAGCAAAAAAGGAGAATGGGACAAAACCAAAATTATCGGCAAAAGAACTGAACCGAAAAAATCTAGATGTTTAAAAGGATTGAGAGTAAGACGACCAGCAAAACGCGCCGTCTTGTCGCCAAAATATTCCGCCGCAAAACCGTGCGAAACTTCGTGTATCACCACGGACATAATAAGTATCGCGATATAAAATATCGCATTCGTTGCATCCATATAAATTCTATGATAGCATGTGGGAACTGCAATGAAAACATGCGCGATAACAAAAAAGGGTTCAATCATGGGCGGTGGCTATTCAAACCGAACTCGCGCCACCAAATTCAACCCGACCGGCAAAGTCCGCAAACACCTAAATCTCCAAAAGAAGAGAATTTTCGTGCCGGAAATAAATAAATTTTTAAGCATTGAAGTCTCCGCAGGCGGCATGCGCACAATGAAAAAAAATGGTGTCTACACCACCCTCCTCAAAGCTGGGTTGATAAAGGCGTAGAAAAACTTCACGAAATGTGAAGTTTTTTTGTTTATAATTTTTACCCCGGCACAAAGGTCAATGCTGTGCCTTTTTTACCCGAGCGACCGGTTCGGCCTATTCTATGCACATATGTATCATACGTTTGCGGAACATCGTAGTTGATGACATGCGTGACATCAGGAATGTCTAGCCCGCGGGCGGCAACATCGGTCGCAATCAAGATATTTATCTGGTCTTTTTTAAATGAATCCAAAATGCGAATGCGTTCACGGCTTCTTTTGTCGCCATGAATACCACCGACTTTGAAACCGAAAATCCGCAATTCTTTTTCTAAACCATCCACACTGTGTTTCATTTCGCGGAAAATTAAAACTTTGTCAGAGCCGTCCTTTTTCAAAACTTCATGCAGTTTGGCAAGTTTTTCTTCCTTAGTTCGCACCCGAATCACATCTTGGTCTATATTTTTAGCTGTCTCGCCGGAAATAACAGAAATAAAAGCGGGGTCTTTCAAATACTGCTCGGTCATTTTTCTTATTTCCGAAGAAAGAGTCGCAGAAAAGAAAAGCGTCTGGCGTTCTTTTGCAGTTTTGCCGATGATGAAAACCATGTCATCACGGAAACCCATATCCAGCATTCGATCAGCTTCGTCGAGTACGACACTATGGCAAGTAGAAAGATCCAAAACTTTTTTCTCAATCAAGTCTCGCAGTCTTCCGGGTGTGCCGATAACAAAAGAAACTCCGAGTTTTATTTCCCGTATCTGCTTCCCTATCGGCAATCCCCCGACACAGGCAACCGAAAACATTCCAAATCCAAAAGCAAGAATTTTAAAATCACTTTCAATTTGCAAAGCGAGTTCGCGAGTCGGCGCCATTATCAAAACTTTTTCTCGCCTGTTCTGACCTTTAGTTTTGGAAATTTTTTCAATCAGCGGCAAAAGAAAGGTTGCCGTTTTTCCCGTGCCGGTGTTCGCCATACCGAAAACATCCGCGCCTTTCAGTATGGTCGGTATCGCCTGGTCCTGAATCGGCCTAGGATGAATAAATCCAGCGCCTTTGATATTTTTATGCAACTGTGAATTGAAAGGAAAATCAGCGAAAGTGTGTTTTGACACATATGGTTTTTCTTCTATGTGCGCAGCTTTTTTTATGAAACGAGAAAAATCTATTCGTTCTCCTCTTGCGCCGCCAAATCTGCTCCTACTAGAACTTTTGCTTCCTCCGAAACGAGGACGCGAATTATTGAATTTTTTAGCTTTTAAGGCAAATTTAGGTCGCCCGAATTTACTCGGACTTCCAGAGTGACGTGTATACATACTTGCCCGCCTGTGGCGGGAGGTCACTCTCGCTATATTTAGTAGTTGAGAATGATGCATCAAGTATAGCACTTTGTCAATATTTTGTCAATATTTTATTACTTTAGGCAAAAAGCTATACTGAAAACAATGAAAATATATCTTGACGCTTTGAAAAAAATAATGGAAGAAGGTAGTGACAGGCAAGGACGCTATGGTCCGACTCGGGCAATGTTTGCCGTCCCCTTGCGTTTCAAAATGAAAGATGGATTTCCGGCTCTAACAACAAAAAAACTTATGTTCAGAAGCGTGACCGCTGAATTGCTTTGGTTCATTTCCGGCTCCGGAGACAATAGAGAATTAAACCGGCTCGGATGCCATATTTGGGACGCGAACGGAAACGCAGATTATTGGAAGCCGAAAGCAAAATACGAGGGAGACTTGGGAAGAATTTACGGAGTGCAGTGGCGCCACTGGAAACACCCGGACGGAAAGGAAGCCGACCAGCTCAAAGAAATCATAGAGCGGATAAAAAAAGACCCATATGATCGGCGCCTGATTGTAACCGCATGGAATCCCGGAGAATTGGATCAAATGGCGCTTCCTCCCTGCCATATGATTTTCCAGTTTTTCGTTTCTGACGGAAAACTTTCAATGCATATGTACCAAAGAAGCGCAGATATGTTTCTCGGGGTGCCGTTTAATATCGCTTCGTATGCCTTGCTTCTTCACATCGTCGCCCGATTGACCAATTTGGAGCCGGATGAACTGGTAATGACTTTGGGTGATGCTCATGTCGTCCATAATCATTTTGACCAAGTAAAAGAGCAACTCGGAAGAGATCCCATGCCACTATGTAAACTCTGGCTCAGTCCAGATATAAAAAGTTTGGAAGATTTGAATACGGCGCAATTCAAGGAGCCGGACGATATATTTAAAATTATAAAATTAGAAAACTATCAGTCCCATCCGGCAATCAAAGCTCCGATGGGGGTATAAAAATATAAATACTTGTCCCGTACTAAATTTTTGATTAAAACAAATGACCAATATTATTAACAACTTAAAATTTTAGTACTGGGATGATTTCACTCATCGCCGCAATTGGAAAAAATAACGAACTAGGTAAAAACAATAACCTTGTTTGGAGTATGCCGACAGACCTGAAATACTTCAGAGAAAAAACATCCGGTCATGCAGTAATCATGGGACGTAAAACTTTCGAAGCGATAGGCAGACCGATGCCAAACAGAAGGAATATAGTAATTACTCGAGATAAAAATTATAAGAAAGAAAGCATCGAAGTTGTGCATTCGCTGGAAGAAGCTATAAATTCAGCAAGAACCTCACCCCTACCCTCTCCTTATAAAGGAGAGGGGGAAGAGATATTCATAATCGGCGGTGAAGAAATTTTTAAACAATCAATGAACTTAGCAGAAAGGCTTTACATCACCCATATTGACGCAGAGGATAAAAAGGCTGATACCTTTTTCCCGGAAATAATTCCAATAGTTTGGAATGAAGTATCGCACGAGGCACACAAAAAAGATAAAGATAATCCTTACGATTATACTTTTTCAGTTTATGAAAGAATTTAAATCTTGTTTACTATACTCACGGCCGTTAATATAGTAAACATTTTTTAAGGGTCTTGCGAAGTTTTGATACGAATAAAAATATCTTTGCCGTCTGGAGTTTTTTCTTTTCTGTACTTTCTTCTTTTGTTTTTTTCTATTTTATTTACCAGTTCTTTTTCTAGATCAAAACCCAGATTGTGAGACATGCCGAGCAGAAAAATGACCACATCGGCAAATTCTTCGGCAATTCCCGGCTGTCCCTTGTTGTACTTAGAAAAAGCTTCGGAAAGTTCTTCATAAGCTCGGCAAAAATCGCTTGGAATATCGTTGCCGAATCCTTTCTCCTTTCTGTTTCGCATTATTTCTTTTTGTAGTTTTTTGAAATCAACCATAAATTTAGAATTATTTATTGCCTGCTGTACTTTTCAGCTTCTTTGTTTATAATGTCGAGCTTCACTCCGGCTTTTTTAAAAATCTCCTTGCTTTTCTTTGAAGCATGATAATCTCTTTGCGCTACTACTCTTTTTACTCCGGCGGTAATGGCAAGTTTGGCGCAAACGTAGCAAAGCGTCATCTTGCAATATATAGTCGAGCCATCAAGCGCAATACCAAAGCGAGCGGCCTGTACGATTGCATTTTGTTCCGCATGCGAGGTTCTGATACAATGCTGCGACTGCGTTCCATCTTCATTTATTACCGTGTGCATTTCATGCCCGACTTCGTCACAATGCGGAAGCCCCGGAGGCGCGCCGACATAACCGGTAGAAATAATTCTTTTGTCCCGTACAATCACGCACCCGCTCCGACCTCTATCGCAAGTTGCCCGGGAACCGATGAAATCTATCATCCCCAAGAAGTATTCATCCCAAGAGGGTCTTTGGTATTTTTCGGTTTTCGGAGTAATTTTTTTCATGTCTCTAATATACTCCTTTTAATCCTTCTTTCCAAGAGCTTTGAGAACTTTCAAATACATCGCCTCAACTATCTTTTTTTGTTTTTTTCCGGTTGTCACATAGTGATCCAGCCCCGGTACGGCGTTTATTTCAATAATATAGTAACTGCAGTTTTTGGGATTTTTTGTAATATCTCCCTTTCTGATCATAATATCCACTCCGCACAACCGAAGACCCATATCTCTAGTTACTTGCACGGCAATTTTTTTGAATCCTGAATGAATAGTACTGGTAACATCTTCTGAATCACCCCCAGTAGATAAATTAGCGTTATTAAGCAAAAAAACTTTATGTCCTTTGACGGGAATACTATGAAAAGAATACCCTTGTCTGTGTAATTTCATTTTTATCCTTTGATCTTTGAAATTAATATGAGTATTTCTCTTCTGTGAACGAAAAAGATTTTGTTTTATCTTTAAAAGTTTAAGAATAGAAGATTTGCCGTCTCCTGTAACAGAAAGCGGAATTCGATGATAAGCGGAGATAATTTCCCCATCTAAAACAACAATTCTATAATCAAGTCCGGGCAAATACCTCTCGACGACAGCCACTTTATCTTCTTTGAAGGCTTCAAGCAGAGCTCTCTTTAATTCTTTTTTATCCCATACCAAACAGACATCAGTCCCTTGATTTTTACTGTTTGGCTTTACGATTACCGGATATCCCAACTTTTTGGCATATTTCTCGGCATAAAAAATTGTGCGGCGATTTTTTTTTAATGCTTTCGCCCAACTAGCTTCAAAAATAGTCTGTCCTTCTGCCACCGGATATCCTTTTTGTTTCATAAAAAATTTAGCAAAATGTTTATCGCAGGCAATTCTGTATGAAGCATCATGATTGAGGTCTAAAGCATAATGTCTAAGAGATCTGATTACACCATTTTTAAAGATTATTTGCGCTGTATATTTCCATTCCGGCTCTACCACAACCTTAGCCCCGACTTTCGGCGCAAGTTTGATAATAAGTCCAGTCAAATATGGTAACTTTTTTTTATTGGCGTTTCTTTTGTTCATGCTTTTTATATTTTATCATTTTTAAATTAGAAAAGAGAGGAGCATAAATATCTTTTTTGGGATCAATAATCAACTCCTTGCGTTTTACTTTTTTTGTAAAAATAATCGGAGCATCTGTAATAACAGAGAGAGGCATCCTTTCTTCCCCCTCGCCCATGCAAAGTACTGCGGAAGTCGCCAAACTGTCAGCAATATCAGTTCTGGACATCTTGAGAGCTCTCCCAAAAATATCTTTTTTGCCTACATAATTTCTGATACCCTGAAAACCAGCGTAACCGAGCGCCACGCCTACAATTCCCGCGCGAAGCGGCATCAATCGTGAATCTGTTATCAAAACTCCCAAATCTTTCAAACGAAACTTCAGCATCAGTTTTTTTCTCAAAACTTCTGCGCTTTTAAAACTATTTTGGGGTAAAAGAATTATTTTACCATCCCCATTTGACTCGTCAATGCCGGCATTTGCCATAACCATACCATCTTTAATAACAAGCCACACATGTTTAGTTTCGAGGGCAAAATCACTCTCTTCTTTTATGAGCGCGATTTTATGCTTTTTATTTTTATACTCCGCAGTCCTGCCTTCAAAAAGCGCAACGATTTTAGAAGTTACAACCAACACAGATTTTTCCGAAATTTTTTTTACGTATTTTAAAATAAATGAGAGTAAATCTTCTTTTTCACGGAATATTCTAGTTTTGATTGCTTTAATTCGCATTAACGAAATATGGAAAAAAGATATTTTGGTTCTATCACAAAACCGAGATTAAAGATATGTTTCTTTTCCAAGAAGGCGAGAAGATTATTAACCAAGACGAAAGAAACGCAGATGCCGAGCGCGAACAACGAACGCTCCAGCGCCACGATGGGTATAAGAGAAATCCAAACCGGCGCCGGCAGAGCAAAAACCCAAATCCACAAAGCTCCGCCGACCGCATGAGCGGTGAAAGTGGCGCCAAGCGCTCGCGCCAAAAGAAATTTGTCGCGTAAAAAATGAGCAGCTATAGGGATAATCCAGAAAAGAGAAAAATACCAAACTTCCCGACCGATGGGGTGCGCTATGAAAACAATGATAGCTATTATTGGAATGACCAGATTAAGTTTTCCTTTCCGAGCAAAATACAGTACTGCAAAAAGCATCGGCAGAAATCGGATAATCGTACCCACATCCTCCACGACCGCCCCGTGCGCCAAGAAGTTAACAAACTGCATTAAAAACACCGCCACCACTCCGGGCAAGCTGCCGATAAAGGCTCCTGCTACTGGCGCAAAAGCGTCATAAAGCATAAATTTTGCTTTTGACCCTTCTACCTGAGCTATCG